>MWVW01000209.1_pt1 | contig 13749 bp, 12 predicted proteins | sample 1047191 | NCBI WGS metagenome assembly MWVW01 (sample SAMN06349985, study PRJNA376086) | soil metagenome | isolation source: MtG22-5 sample Antarctic (ecotone) | place: Antarctica
TGACTCCGGAAGGTTTTACTGCGGGTACAGGAAAATATTATAATCCCGAAGATTTAAAAATTATCAGAACCTATCGGTTTGAAGGTGAATCAGACCCCGGTGATAGTTCAGTAATTTATGTTATTGAGGCAAATGATGGATTAATAGGTTATAGTATGGATGCTTATGGAGTTTACAGCGATCATGATGATGATGGCTATGATGATTTTATAAGAAAAATAAATGTTGAGGAAAGAGATGAGCAGCAGATTTTTCAGGATTGATAATAAAAGTTTTTCTATTGTTTACTAATCATTGATATCCAACTATCAATGATTTTTTTATTATATGATATGAAAGCAAAGCCTAAAACAAAACAGCATTCGTTTTTTTATAAAAACAGTTTAACTATTGTTTTTATGTTGCTTTTTATACTCTCCCTTTTAGGACAAGCTATTAGTGGTTGGAAAGATCATAATGAATATCTTAAAGATAAACGGCAAACGGAATTGTCCTTAAGTGAATACTCCATATCGCCCCATTTTATACAAGCCACCTTTGAGAATTGGGAAAGTGAATTTTTACAAATGGCCTTATTTGTAGTGCTTACAATTTGGTTACGGGAAAAAGGCTCATCCGAATCTAAGCCACAGGATGGAGAAGATGAAGTGGATAAAGTTACAAAAGCAAAATCTAACTCGCCATGGCCTGTTAAACGTGGAGGTTTTATTTTAAAATTGTATGAAAATTCTTTATCAATTGCCTTATTTCTTTTGTTTATTATATCATTTTTAATGCATTGGTATGGCAGCTTGAAAGAATATAATCTTGAACAGGCACTTGAAAATAAACCAATGGCAAATGCAATGGAATATTTAGGTATGCCAACATTTTGGTTTGAATCTTTTCAAAACTGGCAAAGCGAATTTCTTTCGATAGCTGCTATTGTTTTCCTTTCGATTTATTTAAGGCAAAAAGGATCAGCACAATCCAAGCCTGTAAATGCGGCATATGATGAAGATGAATGAGGCATTAATCATAGATCCTTTTTACAGCATCGCGGCATTTCTCCATAATAACTTTTCTTTTCAGACTCATCTTTGGAGTTAACTCGCCTGTATCAACACTCCAGTCATGAGGAAGTAATTCAAATTTTTTTATCTGCTCTACATTATTAAAATATTTATTAAAACCTTCTACAAGGTCTTTATAGAATTCAATCACCTTTTCATTCGTTATTATCTCGCTGTCTGATGTAAATTCAATATCATTTTCTTTGCACCATTGTTTTAAATTAGAATAAGAAGGAACTATTAATGCACCAGTGTATTTTTGTTCAGCGCCGATTATCATCGCATTTTCTATATACATCGATTCTTTCAATTTACTTTCTATCGGCAATGGCGAAACATATTTTCCTCCGCTTGTTTTAAACAACTCTTTTTTTCTGTCAGTAATCTTTAAACACTTATTGTCTATCATCATACCGATATCTCCTGTTTTAAACCAACCCTCTTCTATTACCTCAGCAGTAAGTTCGGGATGTTTATAGTAACCCATCATTATATTTGGCCCTTTACATAATATTTCTCCGTCATCAGCTATTTTCACCTGCACTCCCTGTATTACAGGCCCTACAGTTCCAAACATTCTGCCTTTTACATCCCATTTGTTTACACTAATTACAGGGGAGGTCTCAGTTAATCCATAGCCTTCCAGAATTGGTATCCGGGCCGCTGTAAATATTCGTATAAGCCTAACCTGACAGGCAGCCCCACCGCTCACAATTGCTTTCACTTCTCCTCCAAGTGCCTCTCTCCATTTTTTAAAAATAATTTTATTAGCTACCGATAATTTTAATGTATAAGCCACTCCCAGGTTTTTGTTTATCTCAAATTTTGTTGCAAGATCATGGGCCCAGAAAAATAATTTTCTTTTTACGCCGGTTAGCTCACTTCCCTTTGCCATTATTTTATCATATACTTTTTCTAATAACCGCGGAACGGTAGTGAACAGTTGGGGGTGTACTTCTTTAAGATTATCACCAATTGTTTCGAGGCTTTCAGCATAATAAATTGAAGTGCCCGTATACATGTACAGGTAACTTACCATTCTTTCCAGGATATGATTCAAGGGTAAAAAGCTTAGGGCCCTCATTTTTTCACCGGGGGGAAAACAAGGAATGCTTGCCAGCACATTGGTAACTATATTACTATGAGACAACATTACTCCTTTAGGAATACCCGTTGTTCCTGATGTATAAATAATTGTTGCAAGATGATCTGCAGTAATTGTATCAGCAATATTTTGAACACGATTCAAAAGATCAGGGTCATTATTTAAAATCTCTGTCCAATGTTTTACGCCAGGTAATCTTTCAAAAGAGAAAATTTCTCTTAATTGCGGAAGTTTATCTTTTATACTTTGTACTTTCTCATAAAGCCCGGCATCATTTACAAAAATTATTTTTACTTCTGCATCCCGTAAAATAAACTCCAGTTCATTTACAGTAATTGTAGGATAGATGGGTGTAAGTACCGCTCCAATTTGTTGCACAGCCAGGTCAATCATTAACCATTCGGGCCTGTTTTTAGAAACAATGGCGATCTTATCTCTTCCCTCAGGTGATTTATCATTATAACTAATGCCGGAATTTAATAAGCCTGCACCAAGGCTATTTATGGTATTTATAACTTCCTGCGTACTGTATTTTTTCCAGGTACCATCTTCTTTTCCTGCCAGCATATCATCAAGAGGAAAATTTTTAAGCTGATACCTGATAATATCAAATAATCTTTTTGGCTCGTTCATTTATAAGATTTGTTAGTTCAATCTTTTGAAGAAGTTTCATTTTGCTTATTTACAAGTTTTTCCTGGCTATTGCCCCAGGCTTCAAAAAACTGAAATAATAGACTTAATCCCCAGGCAAGCATTACCCATGCAGGCCATGGAGTATTCCCTCTAAGTGATCTATCATTTGTTGTAAACCACCATAAAACCCATAAGATCCCATTTACAATAAAATACGCAACAAGGTTCCGCTGAAAGTTAGCAATTTGACGGGCTAATTTCCGTAACCCTTTATCGCGGTTTGAATACATTTGTATCTTTTTAGAATCGATATTATTAACAAGTTAGATAAAATACCAGAAATAAAAAACCCCGAAACATTCGGGGCTTCTCAAAAAAAATTATTTATTACTTATGATAATATTGTCCCGCAGGTACTTTAAAAATTCTGTTCTTTTGAAAATTATTAAAATCAGTATATTCTGTGGCATGAGCGCTGGTCCAGTTCTGGTATGCCATTAAGTTTTCTGTAGCACCAAATATCCATTGATTATATGCTGGAAATAACCCATCTCTCAGTAAATGCCGGTGATATTCAAAAAGCCTGAAAGGGAATTTGGACGCATACTTTTCAAACCAATCCAAAACAAAACGAGTTCTTATCATTGTAAGCGATTCTGCATTAATTCCATTTTTTGTAATGCTGATTGCTTTATTCATAGACTGCAGAAAGGCCTGTTCAAAACTATTTTTTCCTTTAAGATTTTTTAAAAGCTCATCAGAGAACAATTTTTTATAGCTATCCAGTAAAACACTCTTCATTTCTATTGTACGGCCCGATAAGGATTCGATATTAAGAAACATTTCTCCATAGATGATACTCCAGATTCTATCAGTAGATAAATAATAATACTTGGCAGCATTATAATAATTGCCTGAATAACCGGGATCAACTTCTATTCCCTTTTCCCATTGACCTATGGCAGCAGGATTCTCCAGGGAAGATAAAATCTCTCCGTATTCATTATATAATGCACCACTTTTAGGAAATTTCTTTATTCCCTTTTTATACATTGCCTCTGCCTCTTTTACCTGGTTAAGCGCTTTATAAATTACACCTGCAATCTGAAAAGCCTGATCATCTGTATCTTGTCTCTCTAGCCATGGCTTAATTGTTTCCAGGGCTTTAATATTTTCTTTCTGCAGATAATAACTAAGCGCCAGGCTTTTTGCAATTTCTATATCCTCAGGAGATTGTTCCAGCGCTTTAATTAATAATAAAGAGGCATTAGCATAATCTCCCTGGCGGGTATATGCCTTTGCATTTTCCTGCAATTCTTTTACATCCTGCTGTTGAGCGAAAGATGTGATGGAACATATAAGGCAAGCGAATAAAAAAAATCTTTTCATTATTTTAAAGATAAACCGGCACTTTCGTGTTCGGCAAATTTAATAAAAATAAACCCGATAATACCAGGATCAAACCACCAGATGTGTTAATAATCCATCTCTTAGTTTAGGCTCAAACCAGGTACTTTTCGGAGGCATAACATTTCCGCTATCTGCAATGTCAAATAATTGCTGAACTGTTACAGGATATAAGCTAAATGCAATAGCCATTTCCCCGCTGTTAACCTTTTCTTCCAGCTCATGTAATCCCCGGATGCCTCCGATAAAATCTATTCGTTTATCTGTTCGCTGGTCAGCAATTCCCAGTATGGGTTGTAATAAATTATGTTGGAGAATGGTTATATCTAATTTTTCAACCGGATCATCATTACGTAAACTATTGTTGAAGGTTAGCTTATACCATTGATAATTAAGATACATGCCAAACGTATTAGGCTCCTCAGGTAAAAAAGCCTTGTCCTTTTTTTCAATTAAAAAATTTTCTTCAACCATTTCAAAGAATGCTGTTTCTGTTAAACAGTTCAGGTCTTTAACCACACGATTGTATTCCAGTATTTTAACCTGATTGGATGGGAAAAGGGTAGTTAGAAGATAATTTGCAGCATTGTCATTTTTTTCTCCTGTGGTGTCCTTTTGGATAAAGAATGCTTTTGCCTTGGCTGCTGAAGCTGCCCTGTGATGGCCATCGGCTATATAAGTACAGGGAACTTTCTCTTTAAATAAAGAGGAAATTTTTGAAATGGTTTCTTCATCATTAATTATCCAGATGGCATGTTGAATAATATCATCTGAAACAAAAATATAAACGGCGCTTCTTTCTTTTTTCCACTTATCTATGATTGCGTCTATCTCATTAATATTTTTATAAGCAAGAAAAACATTGCCGGTTTGAGCGCCTGTAGTTTTTATATGATTAATCCGGTCCTGTTCTTTTTCCGGACGGGTAAATTCATGCTTTTTAATAAGATCATTTTCATAATCATCAATTGAGCTGCAACAAACAAGGCCGGTTTGAATATGATCATTACCAGTATTCAGCCTGTCCGGCATTACCAATTGATATATATAAAGGCATGGCTTGCTTTCTTTGAATAAAACATTTCGGCTGATGAACGCATCAAGGTTCTCTTTAGCTTTATCATATACTTTTTGCGAATAAGGATCGGTGGTATCAGGAAGATCAATCTCACTTTTTGTGATGTGTAAAAATGAATATGGATTACCCTGGGCTTCTACTTTAGCTTCTTTACTATTAAGCACATCATATGGTTTGGATGCAACAAGTTTTGCATATTGTGCTTCCGGCCGTAATGCTTTAAAGGGTATAATTGTAACCATATTTTATAAGGGTTGCAAATATAACCAAAGAATTTGCAAAGATTTATCAGGTGGAAAACTAACCAACTTTATTTGAAAATTCTTTCATCACATCAACCAACACCTGGACACTGGTTAATGGTGCCGCATTATATAATGAGGCCCTGAAACCACCTGCAGTTCTGTGGCCTTTTATGCCGATTATATTTTGCTGCTTTGCAAATGCTAAAAAAGCTTCTTCATGTTCTTTATCTTTTATCATAAAGCATACATTCATTTTACTACGGTCTTCTTTTGCAACAGTACCAAAAAATAATGGATTGTTATCTATCTCATCATAAAGTAATGAAGCCTTTTCATTATTCAGTTGTTCAATAGCTGCCACACCACCCATATTTTTCAACCATCGAAGCGTAAGCATACAAACATACACTGCAAAAACAGGTGGGGTGTTAAGCATGCTGCCTTCTTTTATGTGGTTGCGGTAATCCATAATGGTGGGGATGACACGCTTTACTTTTCCTAAGATATTTTTATTTACAACCACAAGGTTTACACCTGCGGCTCCAACATTTTTTTGAGCGCCTGCATAAATTAGATCGAATGAATTAAAATCTATCTGCCTGCTTAAAATGTCACTACTCATATCTGCCACCAACGGTATACTTACATTCGGTATCTTTTGCCACTGCGTTCCGTATATCGTATTGTTGGTAGTGATATGAAAATACTTTGCATCATTAGGCACTGCAAAATCTTTGGGAATAAAAGTATAGCCAGCCTCTTTTGAGCTGCATACAACATCAACATTTCCATAAAGCTTTGCTTCTTTAATAGCTTTGGCGCCCCAGATATCTGTATCAGAATATGCTGCGGTTTCTTTTTCATTAAGCAAATTCATCGGCACCTGCATAAATTGAGTGGAAGCGCCCCCATGTAAAAAAAGCACTTCATGCTCATTATTCAACCGCATTAGCGCTTTTACTAATGCCCTTGCCTCATCCATTATTGCCTGAAAAATTGGCGTACGGTGGCCAATCTCTAAAATGGATAAACCTGTATCATTATAATTTAATACTGCCAGCGAAGCTTCTTCAAAAACCTGCTTGGGCAATATAGATGGCCCTGCATTAAAATTGTGAACACCCCCTATCCCCTCCAAAGGAGTCCCTTGTGACCTGAAAGGGGAATTAACTTCTTTCAATTATTATAATTTTTTTTGCAAATGTAAGTAATTGAGGCTTTTTTAAATTGAGGTTAAGCAAGTAACATCTCACTTGTATATTGAGTGTTGAAGTTGTGTGTTGAATATTTAATTTAAAAAAACACGCAATAATCAATACTCAACATTCAAGTAAAGGCAATTAATCAATATGACCATCATCATGCTCTCTTCCTTTTCCTTTATTATTTTTCCATTCTTCATTCAACTTTTCAAACTCTTTCATATCAGTTTCAGAAAACTTTTGTTTGGCAAGCGGTGTTAGGTCTGGCTGGCCTGCATTAACCCATGCAGTGTACCAAAAAGAGGCAAGTGACAAAATTGCCAGCCGCATTCTTTGTTCTATCATTCCGTTCAGTTTTTTATTATAAGCAATGGTAAAAGCTGATGAATATTGTCTTACAACCATATTATTTCTTTTTTCAAAAGCATATTTTTTATCTGCAGGAAATTGTTTTGTCAATTCCCTTTCAAACAGCAAAACGGAATCTGAGGCCCTTGCGCTTTCCAATACCCTTGCCCATATGAATTCTCCGGGGTTTTGTATATACTGAGCTTTTCCAATAAAAAAATCAAATTCTTTATCAGCCAATAATTCAGGCACACGGCTTTCCCAAAAACCATGAATACCTTTTTGATTGGTAAACTGTCCATTATGGTTACTGCTGGTGTGTAACGGTACATGAGCATCTGCTATATAATGCCCGATGTCTGCACTGTTCTTCATTATGGCAGTAAAATTTTTTGCTTTAAAAGCATCTGTTAACCGGGAAAGCATCGTCTGAACATGCCAGGGAACAATTCCATTTTTAAGCAAAGTATCTTCACCATATTTAGCTACAGCATCAATCCATTTTCTCGGCAATTCAGGGTAAGGATATTGTCCATAGTTATCTATATCGATATAATGCCTGGGTGCCTCATCGGCAACTACATTTCTTCTCATATCCGGGTTTACAGCATGTGTTGCTATAAAATCAATGTTTGGCTTATATAAGGCCAGCATTTGAGGGGGCAATAAAAAAACAGCATAATAATTTATTTTTTTATGAGCGAAAAATCCCCAGCAATAACTTTTGCTATGGATGGCAAGTAAGGCGATAAAAAATAGTATCTTTTTCAATGATAATTAATAATAAATTTAATCAAGTACAGCTCTTTGCTCTTCAATAACTTCAGTAACGCCGCCACTCATAGCAAACTTCATAGTTTGGGCAGGGCTGATGTTAGTGATTGCTTTTACTCTTTCTTTTGGAACTATGTATACATTACCTGCCACCGAATAAGACATCGGAACATATACTGCCACAAAATCAGCTAAATCAAATCTGCTCATATCATGCTGGGTAATAAAACCAACCCGCCATACATTATTATTTTCTATGTTAGCCAGTACGCTATGGGTAAATTTTTTTTTACTTCCTGCAAATGCTTCAAAAAAATCTTTAATAAAAGAATAAAGAAGTTTTATTCCCGGCGTTTTATCCAGCAGCTGGTCTATTACAGTTAATATCCTGCTCATCATAAAGAATGAGCTCAGATATCCTACAAGTAATATAAAACCAATAATTATTATAAAACCTAAGCCCGGGAAATTAATAGCCGGCCTTAGTATACTGTCTATTTTATCAAACACCACGTAAATAGCATAAACCGTAATGGTAACAGGGCCTAAAATAAGCAGTCCCTGTAGAAAATATTGTATAAGTTTTTGATATCGGATAGAAGGGGGCATAACTTTTTTCTATAAAGATAACAGATACCGTTATTGGGATAAGATTTAATTCATAACACAAAAATAATGTATGGAAACTTTGGTAACACAAAAAGTTTCCATAGTTTTGCGCTTCCTATATGGAAAAGAAAATGAAAGAGCGTATAAAACAAAAGGCTGATGAACTGTTCAGGAAGTATGGAATAAAATCTGTTACTATGGATGAAATAGCTGTAAGACTTGGCGTCTCTAAAAAAACAATATACCAGTCTTTTACTAATAAAGATGAATTAGTGGATGAGGTAATAGGCGAATTACTTATCTATAATCAAACATGCTGTAATAGAGACAGGGCCAGTGCCACAGATGCAATTCATGAGGTGTTTCTTGCTATGGAAATGATTCAGCAGATGTTCCAGAATATGAATCCTGTTATTTTACATGATATAGAAAGAAACCATCCTGTAACATTTCAGAAATTTCTTCAGCATAAATACAAATTTCTTTTCCAGATTTTAAAGGAAAATATTGAGCGGGGAAAAAAAGAAGAATTATACCGGGCGGATGTAAATACCGAGGTAATAGCCAAAATAAGGCTTGAAACAATGATGCTTCCATTTAACCAGGAGATTTTTCCAAAAAACAAATATAATCTTGTTGATCTTGAACGCCAGTTAATAGAACATTATCTTTTTGGTGTTTCTACTATGAAAGGCTATAAGCTTATTTTAAAATATCAGCAACAAAGAAAAAAAGTTTTATAAAATGAAATTAAAACCAGTTATTAAATTAGTATTCCTGCTTTCCCTGGCATACACTCAAAGTTTTGCACAAACAAATTCTTTTACTGCAAGAGAAGCTGTTGATTATGCTTTAAAATATTCTGCACAGGTTAAAAATGCATTACTCGATATTCAAATTCAAAGGCAGACAAATAAAGAGATCACAGCAATGGCCTATCCGCAGGTTAACGGTAACATATCTGTTAATGATTATCTATCTCTGCCTACAAGCCTTATTCCCGCTGAATTTACGGGTGGGGCACCGGGCACATTTATTCCATTGAGATTTGGTACAAAATACAGCGCCAGTTATGGTGCAGATCTTCAGCAGATATTATTTGATGGGCAGGTATTTGTAGGGTTGCTGGCAAGAAAAACCGCAATAGATTTCTCAGCTAAAACAGCTGAAGTAACCCAGGAATTGATAAAAGTCAATGTTTATAAAATTTATTACCAATTGGTGGTGGGCTATAAACAAATTGAAAGTATTGATGCTAATATCAGCCGCTTTGAAAAATTGCTACATGATACACGAGAGATATATAAAAATGGATTTGCAGAAAAGCTTGATGTTGATAAAGTAGAAGTTCAGCTAAATAATCTTAATACAGAAAAACTAAAAGCACAAAATCAATTAGAAGCAGGGTTGGAAGCATTAAAGTTTTTAATGAGTATGCCTCAAAAAGATAAACTGGTATTAACAGATACTTTAAGCGAGGAAGAATTGAGGTCAAATATATTGGAAGAAAGCTATAACTACAATGACAGAAAAGAATTTCAATTATTAACGCTGGGATCAAAATTAAATGAGTTCAACATCCGGAGATATAAACTAAGTAAGATACCTGCCATTTCAGGGTTTTTTAATTACAGTAAAAATGCCCAACGCCAAAAATTCAACTTTTTTAAAGGTGGAGAAGACTGGTTTACTACTTCAATTATTGGATTAAGAGTTAATGTGCCCATTTTTGATGGAGGTGCAAAAAATGCCAGGATAGAAAAAGCAAGACTGGAATTATTTAAAACCAGAAACAATATTGAACAGCTAAAATCATCTATTGATACTGATATTGAGCAGGCAAGAATAAGAATGAAAAGCGCACTTGCTACTATAGAAAGCCAGAAAAGGAATATACAATTGGCGGAACAGGTTTACAGAACTACAAAATTGAAATACGAGCAGGGACTAGGAAGTAACCAGGAAATATACAATGCACAAACTGAATTAAAAGTGGCGCAAAATAATTATTATAGCTCATTGTATGATGCTATAACTGCAAAAATTGATTACTTAAAAGCCGCAGGCAAATTATAAATTTTTTTAATAATAAAGAGTATATGCATAAATTAAAACTAACGGTATGGATAATTGGATTGATGCTTTTATCAGCATCCTGTGGCAGTAGCAAAAAAGAAACAGAATCTGTTTTAACAGAAAAAAAAGTGGAGCTTGAAAAATTAAAAACTGATAAAACCAAAATCGAAGAAAAGATAAAAGCGCTGGAAACAGAGATTGCAAAACTTGACACCGGAGCTGCTAAAAGTGAAAAAGTAAAATTGGTAAGTGTTATACCTGTTACGGTGCAAAACTTTCAGCATTTTATTGATCTGCAGGGAAGAATTGATGCAGAAAATATTTCTTATATAACCCCCCGTGGTATGGGCGGACAGGTAAGGCAGATCTTTGTAAAAAAAGGCGACAATGTAAGAAAGGGTCAATTACTTTTAAAACTGGATGATGCTATTGCCCGACAGAATGTAGTGGCAATGCGGCAAAGCATGGGGTCAGTAAGAACGCAACTCGATCTTGCACGTTCTGTTTACCAACGCCAAAAAAATCTCTGGACACAGAATATAGGAACAGAGGTACAGTTATTAAATGCAGAAGCTAATGTGAAGAGCCTTGAGAATCAGCTCAGGACAATGCAGGAAAATGTGAAGATGGCACAGGAGCAGGCAGGGCAGAGCAATGTGTACAGCAATGTTTCGGGTATAGCTGAAGAAGTAAATATTCATGTTGGGGAAACATTTACAGGTTCACCCATGGCTGGTATTAAAATAGTAAATACAAGTGCCCTTAAAGTGGTTACTGATATTCCTGAAAATTATTTGAGCCGGATAAAAAAAGGCTCCTCTGTTCAGGTAGTAATTCCCGATATCAATAAATCATATCCTTCCACTATATCAGTAATTAGCCAGTCAGTAAGTGCAACTTCACGTGGCTTTACGGCGGAAGCAAAAATTCCTTACGATCCCTCTTTAAAACCTGGGCAGTCTGCAGTGGTTAAAATTTTAGATTATTCAAATGCAAATGGAATAGTGATCCCTGTAAATCTTGTGCAGAGTGATGAGACGAGCAAATATGTTTATGTTTCGGAAAACCAAAGCAATGGAAAAACTGTTGCCAGGAAAAAGAAGGTGGTTATTGGAGAAGTATATGGAGATAATGTAGAAATAAAAAGTGGTTTAATTGCAGGTGAACAGTTAATAAGTGAAGGATACCAGAGCTTATACGAGGGTCAATCTATCACAACAAACATCCTAAATTAACACCCTCTAAATCTCCCTAAAGGAGACTTTGAAGGTCTCTGCAAAATTGATGATAAAATATAATTGATGAATTAGATATTCTAAAGTACCACCCCTCAAACAGATTTTGCTGCTTTCCTTCTCCTTTAGGAGAAGGTGCCCGAAGGGAGGATGAGGGTAGATGAGTATAGAATTAATGTACAGAGTGCGAAGCCAATGAAGATGATTATATAACTAACTGCTGACTACAAAAATATTTTTATGAATTTAGAAGAAGGAAAAAGGAAATTCAAAGAATTCGGTCCCACGTCATGGTCTGTAGATAACCGCACGGCTATTTACATCATTGCGATACTAATAACACTGTTTGGATTATACAAATTCAATACCCTCCCCAAGGAACAATTCCCTGATATTGTAGTTCCTACCATAAGTGTAACAACTGTTTATGTGGGAAATTCTCCAAAAGATATTGAGAACCTTGTTACAAGGCCTATCGAAAAACAATTAAAAGGCATAAGTGGCGCCAAGGTTAATAAAATTACCAGCACATCCCAAACTGATTTCAGTTTGATCATAATTGAATTTGATACAGATGTAAAAACGGAGCTTGCTAAATTAAAAGTAAAAGATGCCATTGATAAGGCACAAACTGATCTGCCCAATGATCTTACTTCTCAACCAAATGCGCAGGAATTTGCCTTTAGTGAAATGCCTATCATGTTTGTAAATGTTAGCGGAGATTATGATGGAATAAAACTTAAACAGTTTGCAGATAAAATGCAGGATAAGTTTGAAGAGCTTACAGAAATTACCCGGGCAGAAATTGTTGGCGCTCCTGAAAGAGAGATACAGGTAAATGTTGATCCATATAAAATGCAGGCAGCAAGAATAAGCTTTATGGATATAGAAAATGCCATAAGCCGGGAGAACAGCGATATAACAGGAGGTTTGATTGAAGTTGGAGAAATGAAACGTACCCTTAAAATTAAAGGGCAATTTACCAGTGCATTAAATCTTCAAAATATTATAGTACGCAGCAGTGCAAGGGGAGCAACGGTTTATTTAAAAGACATTGCCCAGTTAAAAGATACCATTAAAGAAAAAGAAAGCTATGCCCGATTGGATGGGATGAATGTTGTAACAATTAACATTGTAAAGCGTGCCGGTGAAAACCTGATAAATGCCGCCGCCAAAATAAAAGATATTGTTGCTAAAATGCAGGCAGATGAAGAACTTCCCAAAGATCTGAAAGTGGTTATCACCGGCGATCAGAGTAAAGCAACTGCAACATCATTTAATGAGCTGGTAAATACTATTATCATTGGTTTTGTGCTGGTATTACTTGTTCTAATGTTTTTTATGGGGGTAACCAATGCATTTTTTGTTGCGCTGAGTGTGCCGCTGAGTGTGTTTGTTGCTTTTTTATTTTTACCAATTGCTGATGGAATTATAGGTACCAGCGTTACATTAAATTTTATTGTGCTGTTTGGCTTATTGTTTGGTCTTGGCATTATTGTAGACGATGCAATTGTTGTAATTGAAAATACACATCGTATTTATAATAATGGTAAGGTTCCCATAATACGAAGCGCTAAAGAAGCCGCAGGTGAAGTTTTTATCCCGGTGCTGGCAGGTACTGCAACAACGCTAGCTCCTTTCTTTCCCCTCCTGTTCTGGAAAGGTATTATCGGAAAGTTCATGATTTATCTGCCTACCATTTTAATATTAACCCTTGCAGCATCTTTGATTGTTGCCTTTATTTTTAACCCTGTATTTGCTGTAAGCTTTATGAGGCCGGAAGGCAAAGAATATGAAGATGCCAAGAAAAATATATTTAGAAAATGGTGGTTCTGGAGCGCTATTATTTTTGCATTGGTATTTCATTTGGCAGGCTTTCATGGTTTTGCAAACTTCCTGTTGTTTATGATGCTGCTTGCCGTGCTTAACCGCTATTTATTCAGGGATATCATTCATAAGTTTCAGACAAAAATTTTACCATCCCT
>MWVW01000210.1_pt1 | contig 13741 bp, 9 predicted proteins | sample 1047191 | NCBI WGS metagenome assembly MWVW01 (sample SAMN06349985, study PRJNA376086) | soil metagenome | isolation source: MtG22-5 sample Antarctic (ecotone) | place: Antarctica
TTTATAGCTATATCCTTACCCACCCTTGCTTCTTTTTCCTTGCCATTCAGCACATAAGAAACCAATGCGGTAGAAACACCCACATGACGGGCAACATCTTTTATAGATACTTTTCGTTCGATAGTTCAAAATTAGCTTAATCGTTTAAATCAGCAAAAAAAATTTTCTTCTTCTAATAGTAGTTATAAAATCACTACTGCAGAAATCATCATACCCGGCATCATTAATGAAGCCGCAGAAAAATCTTTTACCGCCTAAACTTCCATTTAATCATTATGAATTTAAATACTTTCCATAATCATTTTGATTTTTCATTTGTTCCCCGTAGAGTATACTTCATAGATTGAGTAACTTATTAGAAGTTTTTTAATGAGTTTTCTTTACATTTACTGCAAAATTTTAAAGTATTATTGGTAGCTCTTTATTTAAGGTATTTATTCGGACATTCTACATTTTAGACTTTTGAAAAATATTAAGGGACAAGGATTTATGAACTGCTAAAAGTCCCGTCCGGTCCGCACAAAATATAAGCCTCGTAAAATTTTTTGTTTGCGAGGCTTTGTTTTAACCAAACTGCTGAGCAGGTCTTAGTTTTAGTGTTGAAACTTACGTCCCTCCAATATCAAAACCAGAGTCTTTATCTTAAATAGATATTAGAAAAGCTTAATTTCACTTTGGTATGATTATTTTTCATTAATTGCAATATTGTCTATACATCTATACATATATTAGAATATGTCATCCAAAAACTAAAAATGATTAATAGAAGAGCTGCTGTTTTATTACTGGTTGTTAATTTTACTGTATGCTTTTCTTATACATATACCAGCTTTGCTCAAAAAGCTGAAAAAGGATGGGTCAATCTGTTTGATGGAAAAACATTGAACGGTTGGAAAATACTTGGGGGTAAAGCTATTTATTCCGTAGAAGAGGGAGTTATTGTAGGTACTACAGCAGCAAATTCCCCTAACACTTTTCTTGCTACAGAAAAAGAATATGGTGATTTTATTTTGGAAGTGGATATAAAATTGGAAAGTGAGAAGGGCAATTCAGGTGTGCAGACACGTAGCCACTTTGAACCTGATGCAAAAAATGGACAAGGTTTAGTTTATGGAAGGCAGGTGGAACTGGATCCTTCACAACGTAAATGGAGCGGAGGTATTTATGATGAGGGCCGAAGAAAGTGGTTATATCCGCTTTCACTAAATCCCAAAGCTAAAAATGCATATAAGCCAAATGACTTTAATCATTTTAGGATTGAATGCATTGGTAAGGAGTTGAAAGTATGGCTGAATGATATACCAACAGCGTATCTCGTAGATACTATCGATCAAAAGGGTTTTATTGCATTACAGGTTCATTCTGTTAGTAATGCAGAACAGGTTGGTAAAAAAGTGTGGTTTAAAAATATAAGAATTAAAGTTACCAACTTAACACCTGCCAATTTTCATCAGGATATTTATGTTATGAATTATATACCTAATACATTAACTGATTATGAAAAAAAGCGTGGTTGGCAATTATTATTAGATGGAAAAACTTCTAAAGGTTGGATGAGTTTTCGTAAATCTGCCTTTCCGAAAAAAGGATGGCAAATAAAAGATGGCGTTATTAATGTTTTGCCTGCTGAAGGTAAAGAAGCAGCTAACGGAGGAGACATTATAACAAAAGAGCAATTTAAAGCATTTGATCTTTCATTTGAATTCAAACTATCCCCGGGTGCAAACAGCGGCATAAAATATTTTGTTACACTAACTGAAAATAATACCGGGTCGGCAATAGGGCCTGAATACCAGTTGTTAGATGATTCATTACATCATGATGCTAAGTTAGGAAAGGATGGTAACCGCACTCTGGCATCTTTATATGACCTTATAAAAGCAGATAAACCAGCTGCTGCCATTCGGCCGATAGGGGAATGGAACATAGGAAGAATTGTAGCATATCCTAATAATAAAGTTGAACATTATCTTAATGGATTTAAAGTATTGGAGTATACACGAGGGTCAACAGAATTTCAAAAGCTTGTATCTGTAAGCAAATACAATGTGTGGAAAAACTTTGGAGAAGCCCCACAGGGCCATATTCTTTTGCAGGATCATGGAAATGCGGTAAGTTTTAGAAGTATTAAGATTAAACCATTATAAAAGATCTCTTATGAAAAAACTATTACTTTATGCATCTATAATTTTTCTTACTATCTTATATTTTGATTTACATGCTCAAACAAAAACCTCAAATAATACATATTTTGAATTAAGGGTATACCATTTCAGCAACAGTCAACAGGAAGATATTTTAAATAATTTCATGCAAAATCAACTTATCCCGTATTTACATAGCAGTGGTATTAACAACATTGGCGTATTTAAGTCAGTTGCTAACGATACAGCATCTGATAAGAGGTTTTATGTTTTTATTCCTTTCAAATCTTTTAAACATTGGGAAAAATATTTACATCGCTCAAAGCTAAATGATCCGGCGGTATATGGTAACAATCAATATGCAAATGCAGTAAATAGTAATCCATCATATACCAGGATGGAGACCGTTTTTTTACGTGCTTTTAAATTTATGCCGAAGTTATCAGCGGTTAAATTAAAGGCTCTTCAAAGTGAAAAAATATATGAACTGCGCAGTTACGAAAGCGCCGGCGAAAGGCTTTTTCAAAATAAAGTACAAATGTTTAATGAAGGTGGGGAAATAGATATTTTTACCAGGTTGGGCTTTAATGCGGTATTTTATGGGGAAGTAATTCATGGAGATAAAATGCCTAATCTTATGTATATGACTTCCTTTGCCAACATGAAGGATAGAGATGAACATTGGGCCGCATTCAGAATTGATAGCGCATGGAAAACCTTATCAGCAAAAAAAGAATATGAGAAAAATGTTTCAAAAATTGAAATAATATTTTTGAAATCAACAAATTATTCTGATCTATAGAATGAATTTATTTAGATGTTTTTGTTATTGTTATTCTAATCGCTTGAATACATTTATTACCTTGCCTGTAAATTGTAAATCATATTAGGATAAATTATTATGGCAGAAGTTTTTAAAAGACAATTTTTGGATTTTGAACAGCCGATAAAGGAATTGTACGAACAAATAGAGGATAATCAAAAGCTGGCTTCCAAAAATTCTAAAATGGATTATGCTCCAATTATTAAACAATTGGAAGATAGCATTCTTGTAAAGCGCAAAGAAATTACAGAGCATTTAACCCCATGGCAAAAAGTTCAGCTTAGCCGTCACCCGGATAGGCCTTATACGCTGGAATATATTGATAAAATGTGCCACAATTTTGTTGAAATGCATGGTGATAGAAATGTAAAAGATGATAAGGCTATGGTAGGTGGATTTGCTCAGCTGGATGGAGACACTATTATGATAATAGGGCAGCAAAAAGGCACCAACACCAAAATGCGCCAGTATAGAAATTTTGGAATGGCCAATCCTGAAGGTTATAGAAAAGCGTTGCGTTTAATGCGATTGGCGGAGAAATTCAATAAACCCGTTGTTACCTTAATTGATACTCCCGGGGCCTTCCCGGGGCTGGAGGCAGAAGAACGTGGGCAAGGTGAGGCAATTGCGAGAAATATTTATGAAATGCTACGGTTAAAAGTGCCGGTTATATGTATAATAATTGGCGAAGGGGCAAGTGGAGGCGCTTTAGGAATTGGGGTAGGAGATAGAGTTTTTATGCTGGAGAATAGTTGGTACACTGTCATCTCTCCTGAAAATTGCAGCACCATACTTTGGCGCAGCTGGGAGAAAAAAGAAGTTGCTGCAGAACAATTAAAATTAACTGCTGATAACATGCTGAAGTTTGGCTTGGTAGATGGCATTATCCCCGAACCTTTAGGAGGGGCACATTGGAATTATGATGAAGCAGCACAACATTTAAAAGATTATTTAATACCCGTAATAAAAGAATTAAAGCATATACCTGCTGATGAAAGGGTAAAGCAACGCATAGAAAAATTCAGTAAAATGGGCTTTTGGGAAGAAACGGAGCCAGTAGTTAATAGTCATAGTCAATAGGGCATTGGGCAATCAACTATGAACTATGAACTAAATCACAGAAGTCTCTAAATCAAAAAATCATAAATAATAAAAATGTCTTTAAGAAATGTATTAAAAGGAACAGGCGTAGCATTGGTAACTCCTTTTAAACAAAATTTTGAAGTAGATTTTAATTCGCTTGAAAAAGTAATTAATTATGTTATTAATAATGGCTGTAAATATTTGGTAAGCCTTGGCACTACAGGCGAAACACCTACATTAAGTGAAGAAGAAAAAAATGCAATAATTTATTTTACTTATGATGTTGTAAAAGAAAGGATGCCCATAGTGATTGGGATCGGCGGAAATAACACAAAAGAAATCTGCAAAAATTTAGAAACCTATCCTTTGCATAAAGCTGTAGCTGTTTTAAGCGCAAGCCCTTATTATAACAAACCTTCACAGGAGGGAATTTATCTGCACTATAAAGCATTGGCTGAGGCTTCTCCAAAGCCTGTTATTTTATATAATGTTCCCGGCAGAACAGGAAGTAACATTACTGCTTCAACAACATTAAAATTAGCAGAAGAGGTTGAAAATATTGGTGGCATAAAAGAAGCAAGTGGCAATATGATACAATGCATGCATATATTAAAAGACAGGCCTGAAAGATTTTTAGTGGTAAGCGGGGATGATCATCTTACCTTACCACTTATAGCATGTGGAATGGATGGAGTTATAAGTGTAGCTGCGAATTGTTTTCCTAAAGAATTTTCAGAAATGGTTAGACTTGCACTGCATGATGATCTTAATAAAGCCCGAATATTACATTATCAATGCCTGGAAGGAAACGACCTGTTATTTGCCGAAAATAATCCTGCAGGGGCAAAAGCATTTTTATCAGAACTGGGAATTATTGAAAATGTTTTACGGCTGCCATTAGTGCCTTTGAGTAAAGAACTGCACAAAAGAGTGAAACATTATTTGTTTCACTCTTTTAAACAATAAAAAATTTTCTAATTATTTATTTTACCCAGTTAATGGTTACTGATTTTACATCTCTTGAATTAGTGCCGATCATAATTTGAAATTCTCCGGGTTCCCAATCATACTTAAGATCATAATTATAAAATTTTAGATCTTCAGGAGTAATATTGAAGGTTACCGTTTTTGTTTCGCCTGGTTTTAGATCAATTTTGAAAAATCCTTTTAATTCTTTTAAAGGTCTTGTTATACTGCCTACAACATCACGAACATATAATTGCACCACTTCTTTTCCACTTCTGCTGCCTGTATTCGTTACAGTGACTGATGCATTTAAAGTTTGATTTCCTTTTAATGATTTATTGCTAACCTTTATATCACTATAATTAAAAGTTGTATAACTCAAACCATAACCGAAAGGATAAAGCGGATCATTGGAAACATCTAAATAGTTAGAACGGAATTTCTGGAACCATTTTCCCTCCGGTAAAGGACGACCTGTATTTTTATGATTGTAAAAGATGGGTACCTGACCTATATTTTGTGGGAAAGTAGTAGTTAATTTTCCTGATGGATTCATATCGCCAAACAAAACATCCGCAATTGCTGTCCCGGCTTCTGTACCCCCAAACCAAACATTCAATATCACAGGTACATATTCCTGTTCCCACTTTAATGCCAGTGGTCTTCCTGTAAACAAAACTAAAACTAAAGGTTTGCCGGTTTTCAATAATGCCTGTAATAGATTTTTCTGCGCCTGTGGAATTTCAATATTACTGCGGCTGCTGGATTCACCGCTCATTTCCGCTGACTCACCCAATGCAGCAACAATTACATCAGACTGATTAGCTATGCTAATTGCTTCCTGCATTATTTCATTAGCAGGACGACTATCCCTGCGTAAAGATTTACCGAACATACCTGCCCGATCTTCAAATAAGCTATCCTCATCCAGGTTGGAACCTCTTGCCATTAAGATTTTTACATTGTTTCCAGCTACCTCCTTCATCCCTGTAAATAAGGAGATCGCTTTAGAAAAATCAGTTGCGACGCTCCATGTGCCGGGCATATTTTCTTTATTATCTGCAAGAGGACCAATTAATGCTATAGTGCCACTTCTTTTTAATGGTAATACATTATTTTTATTTTTCAGCAGCACAAAACTTTGTGCAGCAATTTCTCTGGCTACTTTACGATTAGCACCTGTAAAAATTTCTGTCTGTGATCTTTTAATATCAGTATAGCGATAAGGATCATCAAATAAGCCAAGCTTGTATTTTGCTTCCAGTATTCTTCTGCATGCAAGGTCAATCTGTTGCTGTGTAACCTTTCCTTCTTTTAAAGATTTGGTAAGCGTAGTTAAAAAACCTTCACCAACCATATCCATATCCACACCGGCTTTTAATGAAAGTGCTGAAACTGTTTGCAGATCGCCTATGCCATGGTCAATCATTTCATTAACTGCTGTATAATCGGTAACCACGAAACCGTTGAAGCCCCATTGTTTGCGCAGCACAGCAGTCATCAGCCATTTATTAGCGCTTGCTGGTATCCCCTCTATTTCATTAAAAGAAGTCATCACACTTCCAGCACCAGCATCAACTGCTGCCTTGTATGGCGGAAAATATTCATTATACATTCTTACCCGGCTCATGTCTGTTGTGTTATAATCACGGCCACCTTCTGCAGCGCCATACAATGCAAAATGTTTTACACATGCCATTATAGTATTATTTTTTTTAAGATCATTTCCCTGGTAACCTTTAACCATAGCTTTAGCAATTTGTGAACCGAGGTATGCATCTTCTCCTGATCCTTCTGCAATCCTTCCCCAGCGTGGATCACGTGCGATATCCACCATTGGAGAAAACGTCCAGCATATACCGTCAGCACTTGCTTCATTGGCTGCTATCCTTGCACTTCTTTCAACAGCCTGCATATCCCAGGTGCAGGATAAGCCCAATGGAATAGGAAAAGTGGTTTGGTATCCGTGGATCACATCCATCCCGAATATTAATGGAATTTTTAAACGACTTTGTTCAACCGCTACCTTTTGTACGTCACGAATTTTTTCTACACCCTTAATATTGAAAAGGCCTCCCACTTTTCCATCTTTAATTTTTTTAGCTATGTCTGAGCTACCTGCCTGCCCTGTTGTTATATCACCAGCGCCGGGTAAATTCAATTGCCCAAGCTTTTCTTCCAGCGTCATTTTTTTCATCAATGCATCAATGAAAGATCTCATCCGGTAACTATCGGATTTTGCTTCCTGTGTTTGTGCATGCACCTGTGCAACACAAAACATTATAACTACTATTAAAAAATTTTTGAGCATGTGATTTAATTTTTAATACAATAATCGTTTTTATTATTCTGAAAAGCTATTTCATTAATTTATGCAACACAATAACATTGCCGCCTCCCGAAGATAACACCAGCTTTGATACAGTTGTTTTATTAACAACTGTTTTTTTCTTTATGAGATGATTTGCATTTTCATCATTATCAGGGGCATCACTATAAATCTCTGCTGAATAATTGCCCGCAGGTAAAAAATCCAGCTTTAATTTTATTTCCCTTGCTTTTAAATTGGTAACTGTTCCTATATACCAAACATCATCTTTGCGTCTTGCAATGGAAATATATTCTCCAACTTTTGCATCCGCAACATGGGTTTTATCCCACACTGTCGGAATATTTTTTAATAGTTCAAAGCCGGGCTCACCAATGTATGCCTCCGGATAATCACATAGCATTGGCAAATAATTTTCCAGAACAACATACATAGCCAGCATGTGACAGCGGGTGCTCATAGCATAAGGACGAAAATTTTGTACAACAAATTTTGAATAAGGTAAAGCCCTGAATCCACCCAAATGATAATCAGTTGAGCCTGCAAGCATTCTTGTAAAGAAAATATCCATATCAGCATCGGGGCTTACAAGATTATCCCATTTATGATGCTCATAATTTAAGGTGCCCTCACGGGTAAGTTCATTAGGCCAGGTGCGGCTAAGGCCAGTAGGTTTATATGATCCATGAAACTGGATATGCAAATGATGCTTTGCTGCTTTTTGTAATATTTCTGTTTGAATATTTACCATTTCCTGGTCATCCCTGTCTAAAAAATCTACCATCATACCATTAATACCCCATTTTTCAAATAAGGTAAAAGCCTCATCTAATTTTGGATATAGCGCTTTCCAGTGTGTCCATACACGGATCTCTACATTTTTTGATTTAGCATAATCGCAAACCTTTTTAATATCTAATTCTGCAACAGGTTTTGTTATATCTACATTCTTGCCCGGCTGATAACCCTCGCCATCATTGGTGTACCATTCATGCCCGCCATACTCTACAATGGTATGGGACTTAATATTGTTGGCTGCACAAAAATCAATATAATATTTGTTTGTTTCAAAGTTATTGCCTCCCTTTATGTGAGGAGGAATTATGGTGCCATTCCACCACGGAAAAGTTGTAGTGCCCGGTTTTAACCAGCCCCAGTCTTTAATTTTTGTTGGCTCATTTAAACTTGTAATAATATTGGATTCTATCAATGCGCCAATTCGTTTGTTTATTAATAATACACGCCATGGGCTTTTGTGCGGTAGTGTGGCTTTTACTTTAATAGCAGTTTGATTGGGTAATGGTGAAAGCACCCCGGAAACGATACCATTATGTTTTATTAAATACATGCCGGCATAATCCAGCAATGCAGCTTCTGTTATAGCTACATATGTTTGGTTAGGGAATTGAAATAATGCAGGCATGTCCATTAATGTATCTTCTTTTAATTTACTTAATGGCGTGGTAGTATAAAGTCCCTCATGCGATGAAGTATAATTCGGAAGCAGCAATGCCTTTACTACCGGATCAGCAGTAAATTTAAATTCAGTCTGTTCTTCTAAAAGTGTGTATGAGGTTTTACTTTGCTTTGGCAATACGTACCTGAAAGCAATGCCATCATTAAAAGTTCTAACTTCTAAGTTGACCTTATAATTTTTTATACCCAGCAGAGAAACAATCACCTGCCTGTAATGATTGTTCACTCTTTTTGCTTTACCTACTATCAGCTCATAATTTTCCTTAACCTCAGTATAAACCGGGGGCTGATTAATACTAGGATTTTTAAGTGTTGTTTTATCTTCAAAAACAAGATTTAATGTTGAATTTTTGATCAGGGTATTTTTTTTATAAGCTATCGAATATTCAGGAAGGCTTTTATTAAACTGCAGGGTAAAAACAATATTACCATCAGGAGATGTTAAGCGAACTTCTTTCTGGGCAAAAAGAGATGCGGCTATAAATAGAAGACAGGGGCTAAGTTTTATTTTTAAGTTCATAGTAGTATGATAGTTACCTCATTATTTTTTTAAATAAGGTTTGATAGCTTTCTGCCATATTTTATAGCCCTCAGCAGTCATATGCAGTTTATCTTCTAAAAAAATATCATCCATTGGCTTGCCATTTGGTTTTAGCATTTTATGATATACATCTACAAAACCTGTTCTTTTATTTTTACTTAAATAATTTTTGATCATTATGTTGGCTGCTGTCATTTTTGGCATCAGGTGCACCCGGCTGGGACTCGGTTTTAGTGAAACAAAAACTATGGGAACGCTTGGCAATCTTTTTCTTATCAGTACAAATAATTTTTTAAAACGATTAAAAACCATTTGAGCTGTAACAGTATCAGAAGCAGCCAGGTCGTTTTCGCCGCAATAGATAACTATTTGTTTTGGATGATAAGGAAAAATAATCTTATCAGCATATCGTATCACATCTGGTAAAGAGGAACCTCCAAAACCACGATTAATAATTTTTTGCCCTGGAAAATAATTATGCACATCAGTCCACATTGTAAAAGAAGAGCTCCCAACAAAAAGTATCTGGTTTTTGGAAGGAAATTTAATACTGTCTTGTTTTTTAAAATTTTGGATATCATCCCAAAAAGGAGGCAGCGTAGTTTGTGCAAGCAGCTCTGTTGTTACTAGTAAAAAAAGAAAAACACCTGTTACTTTTAGTTTTTTCATTTGCATTTGTTTAAAGTATGCTACTCTACCTTCTTCATCGCCATGCGGACTGATACTCCATTCTCATTTATGGATTCAATTGTAAAATAATAGGTCTTTTGCGAATCCATCGTTTTTAACCAGTATTCATTATTGCTATGCACCATAATGCTTGTGTATAGTTTATCAGGATGAGTGCCATAATAAATATTGTAGGCAAAAGCATTATCAACCGGACTCCATTTAATAAAGGCGCTTCGTTTATCTTTTTCAGTACGCAATACAATAAACTGTTTAACCGAATCCGGTTTAGCGCCATTGCCGTTACCAAAAATTCTAAAACCACTTAAAGCAAATTTACCTGTAGGCATGTGGATATTTTCGAGTTTAATGTAGCGTGTCTGCACCGGTGTTGAAAGCTCTACATAATCATGCGGAACATCCGTTTTATTGTTACTCTTATCTCTTAGTACATTCCATTTTTTACCATCAGCGGAATAATATATTTTGTATTGATGATACTGATCTAACCGTTTTCCTAACCTGTCTTGAGCAACATCCTGGTCAGCATAGTTAATTTGTATCGCATTTACAGTTGATATTTTTCCAAGATCAGATTGGTACCATTCGCCTTTATTTGCAGTAGCTGCACTCCAATATGTTTTCATCAGTTCGTCAACTGCATTGTTGGGGTGATAACCACCTAAAGTAGAAGAGGCTTGCACAGGCTTATTATAATTCAGCAGCATCCATCCGGTAAACCAGGCAGACCCCGGAGAATTAGAAAATTGAAGGGAAGATTTTCTAATTCCATCTTCTCCCTTTCCTCCCCCGCTGGGGGAGACAGAGGGGGCTGGAATGTAATGCGGATAATCACCGAATGTAGTGTTGCACCACATTACATCATCTTTATCAAATCCTGTTGGCCAAATTCCTAACCTTCGTTCAAAAGTATTTTTAACTGACACTACTGTTGTTGATATATGCCAGTAATTATTGAAATTATCCTGGAACGTAGCTCCATGCCCGGCTCCACGTACATAACCACCCAACTTAAAACTCAATGGATCCGAGACTGGTGTAAAAGGACCTAATGGACCTTCGCCGATCAGCAACCCATCAGCATAACCACTGAACTCAGTACCGGGGGCGCCATATTGCAAATAATATTTGTTCTTATATTTTGTCATGTGCGATCCTTCTATAAAAGGATCTAAAAAGGTATTGTCCATATGTTCGCCGAAACGTTGCCATCCATAACGCCATGGTTCCAGCAAATACATTTCCTGCCGTGTGCCAATCGGCTGCATGGTTTTGCGGTTTAATTCAATACCATACATGGGATATCGGTTACTGCTTCCATTATACATATATAAACGACCATCATCATCGGTAAAAAAACTTGGATCCCATCCGCCGATTTCAAATGAATCTACCAGAGGCTTCCAGACATTATTTTTAGGGTCGGTACTCATCCATATTGAAAATTTGCTTGTGTACGTGGAACCGAAAACTATCATGGTATCTCCAATTATTCCAACTCCCGGAGCACACAATTCATCATACGTTCCTGTATTCCATGGACGTAAAAATCTTTTAGAGATATATTTCCAATTCAGCATATCACTGCTCCACCAATAGCCCCACTGGTTGGTTGAAAACAAATAGTAATCATTTTTATAAGTTACTACAACCGGATCTGCCGTTGCTCGGTGCCTGCCCCATTCGCTGAAATTCGGGATGGGGGTGTAACCATAATCGATATTTATAGGGTTGCAATAAGTGGTTTGTTTTTTCTGTGCCACCACATTAAGCGGAATGGCAAAAAATAAATAAATAATTATGGAGCTAACTCTCATGATTCTAAGTTATTTAGCCGTAAATTTATTTTAAAGCCTGATCCTTTTCTTTTAATAAAAAGTTTGATCCTTCCCCCAATCCATCTCCTTTCCATTGTAGCATAGCCTCGTCTGGTACCGCTTCCAGCGGAAGAATACTATATCCTGATGGTTCATTATATGGAATATTAGCGCTTCTGTTATACACAGAGATCAATGACCACCTTGAGTTCTCAGAAAGATTAGCTGCTGATCGATGGAGGATATTGCTATGAAAAAATAATGCATCACCGGGCTGCAATTCTACATAGACCAATTCCATAGTTTTTAATGCCAGATCAACATAATGTTGCGATGCCCCAACTTGTTCACCGGCAATCCCATGTTCTATCCTCCCCATTTTGTGCGATCCTTTTATTACCTGGATGCATCCATTTTTTTTATTAGCTTCAGTTATAGCTACCATTATAGACATCATTTGATCGGGGAATAAAAATTCATTCTTATACCAGTAGCCATAATCCTGGTGCCATTCCCACGCACCACCAACTTTTGGTTCTTTTTGCATCAGCTTACTATGAAAATGGCATACGGGTGAATCTCCATCCATTAACTGATTAGCAGAATCAACCATTCGCCTACTTTTTGTTAGCAATCCATAAGTATCCTGGCCAGGAAAGTACCATAAGGAAAGTTTTGTTTTTTTTCCTTCCTGGTCATTCAGATCAAAAGCATGCTTTTTCATTGTGTCATCTTCAATGGCAATTGAATACAGCTTGTTTACTTCCTTTACAGATAAAAAACTTTTTACAATAAGGTAACCATTAAGTTGATAGTCGATTTTTTGTAGCGGAGTTAGCTTAAAATTTATCATATAAATATTTATTATGCAAATGTATATCTGAAACCATCACCATTATTTTGTTTAATTAATCCAGGGGCTTTCAAAGCCTAATTTAGTTAATCCATTTTTTATTTCAGGCGAACTCATAAATAATTTCCATAATAAACCGGTACGATAATTTTCCATCATCACTACAATTGGTCCCTGATCAATGGCAAGATATTTTTTTGGATACCAGTTTTCTGTTTCACTAAATGCATCATAAAATCCATATGTTCCCCACAATTTATCTTTCATATTATTATACCAATGCCTCATTGCCTGTTTTGAATATTCAGGTGTATATGGCATGGATGCAAGCGCCGCCGTTGGTGAAATTACTCCAAGGTCATTTATATAGCCGGGTGCATGGGCTGCATAACCTTTTACAGAATAGCTGGCAGTAAGCCCCCAGCTATTATTTGTATATCCTTTATATTTTTTTGGATTATCTACGCACCAGCCATGATTTATTAAAGCCTGATTTTTATTTTCTTCCCAGTAATCTGCATACTTATCTTTTAATCCATGTGGGTCTAAACCCAGATAAGAATAATGAGCCCAAAAAAGTGGTCCGCCATAATCAGGAGCTCCGTTGTGAGAAAGATGCAATGTATAACCATACTTTGTTGTAGTGTCTTTAATAGCACCGCTTTTTGCCCAGCCCTCGTGATAAACTTCTGCAGGAATTGAATGAGTAGGAGAGGAAGCTGCCAGTACATACATTATTAAACATTCATTGTAACCTGTTACAGCAAAATTCATTTCCCAATTATACGTTGGGCTCCAGTGCCAATACAAAACATTCTTTCCATTACGATACCAATCGAACTCTACTTCTTTCCAAAGTTTATCAATTTTTTTTGCAAGATTTTTTTCTTCAGCATTTCCATTTTGAAAATATTGCCGAACGCATAATAATCCCTGAAGCATAAAAGAAGTTTCAACCAGATCGCCGCCATCATCTTTTTTGCCAAATGGTTTTACCTTTCCTGTTTCGCCATATATCC
>MWVW01000211.1_pt1 | contig 13735 bp, 7 predicted proteins | sample 1047191 | NCBI WGS metagenome assembly MWVW01 (sample SAMN06349985, study PRJNA376086) | soil metagenome | isolation source: MtG22-5 sample Antarctic (ecotone) | place: Antarctica
AAATAAATTAATAGTTTATAATAAACAGAAAATATTAGAAAGGATATCCTATAGCCAGGTTATATACAATATTCTCCTTGCGATAATCTTTATCCTTAAAAATCAAATTACCAATATAAGTTGGCAATTCTCCGGGTTTTCGAAGTGGCACTGCCACATCAAAACGAATGACAAAAATGGTGATATCAAGCCGAAGTCCAACTCCTGCATCTATGGCCAACTCATTCAAAAATTTTCCAAACTTAAACTGTGCATTTGGTTTACCTGTCCACAAGCTATCGTTGTATAACCATACATTTCCCGCATCAATAAATAAAGCGCCGTATAATGGACCTGTTATCCTGGGCCTTAATTCGGTATTCACTTCAAACTTTATGTCGCCTGTCTGGTCTGAGTAAAACCTGCTGGTGGCTGATGTGTCCACATATTTTCCTGGTCCCACTGAACGACTACGGAAACCACGAAGGCTATTATTACCACCCACAAAAAATTGTTTGATAAAGGGTATTTCCACAGAATTGCCATAAGGCATTCCCATACCCAGAATAATCCTGTTGGCCCAGGTATTATTCAATCCTATCTTTTGATAATAGCGGGCATCTCCTTCCAGTTTTACATATTGTGAAAATGGCACATCACGAATCAGTTTTTCTTTCCCTTTTTTAAAATTGGCTCCTGTTATAAGGCCTGCAACATTTCCCGAGAGATCTACAAGACCATTTACAAAAAATGATTTTGGAGGTTGTGCATTACTCAAAAGATCGTTGTATGTAAACTGGTATGTGGAGCCCAAAATAAATTGTTTTTCGGTGGCCCTTCCCAGGAAAGGAAACTTGAGTAAAGTATCTTTATAAGCTTGTGTAACTTTCAGCGGTTGTACATAATTTATACTAATAGGATACAATTCATTATTCCTGCGTATGTTTTGTTTCCAGGTAAAACCATAAGCGCCCCGAAACGAATTGAGCGTATATAATTTTTGTTTATTGAGAATATCATAGCCCAGTTTGAAGTTGGTTCTCGGAGCATAGGCACCTTCGTTTCTTATATCAACAAAAGGCATTAAAAATTTTGGAAGGGACAAGGTGGCTTCGGCTCCTGTGCGGTAGGTATTAAAGCCCTGCAAACGACCACCCCCTTGTATTTCAGAGCCGATATAAGTGCTGATGCCCAATTGCTCTCCTCCTCTGAATGTATTGCGGTTGCGCCACGTAAATGTTATTTCAGAACCAGTAAAATTATTTGATTTTTGGGTTCCTGTTACCTCCACCCGCAATGATTTTTTCGGCAAGGGGGTTAAATAATAATACGCATTCAACTTAGGCGAGTCCAGCCAGGTGACAGGCTCAAAACGGTTTTTTACAAATTTGAAAAGATTTAGGTTTATCAGCCTGTTCAGGGTCATATTATGATCGGCACGGTTATAAACCTCACCTGGTTTGAATTGCATTGAATGTTCAAACAAATATGGCTTATACACTTTTTCTTTATCAATAATATAATAACCGCGAAACAATTCTGCATTTGCTTTGCTGGTATCTACTTCAGCGGTGGTAAGGCTGTAATTACCGTAAATAAATACATTATTGATTTTATATACATTTTTTGCATTAGCGGCTATATCTGGTTTTATGGTTAAAAACAAGTCAACTTTATTTTCGCTGTTCGTGCTGTCTACTTTAAACAAGAGGTTCTCGGGACTGAAATAGTAAAAGCCATTTTCTTTCAAATAAGCATCTATGCGGAGGCGTTCTCCTTTTATCAGGTCAAGATCAAAAGGCTCGCCTGGCTTCAGCAGGGACTTTGGTAAAGTTGCGGTGATGGCAGCCGATAAAGCACTGGTGTCACTTTCAAATTCAACTTTATTAATTTTATATTGCTCACCGGTTACAGCTTTATATTTTGCTGAGGCTCTCCTGCGCTTTACTGTAGTATCACCTGAGACTTTTGCATTAAAAAAACCCTTGTTTTCCAGGTAATTCTGAAGTACCTGTTCGTTCTTTGTTAGGTCTACCTGGCTCAGCAAAACCGGTGGTTCACCAAAAGAATTCCTTAGTCTGCCAAAGAAAGAGTTTTCTTTTTTTGCTTTGATAAAATTATATGCGGCCAATTTTATGCGTAAGCCCAAAATTTTAGTATTGGGTTTCGGCCTCGTTAGTCCTTTAAGATCATTCCGTAAAGTTTTTCTTTGACGCACAGTAGTGGATGAAGGTGCATCAATATTTACTGAAGCACCTGTGTATAAAATTTCATTCTGCGGTAGATGTTTTACATTGTTACATGCACAAAAAATATAACTCCATAGACTAATGGTAAAAAGCGTTTTCTTCCGCATTACTCATCTGTTTTTTTTAATTCTTCTGCAGTTTTTACTTTCGCTTTTTTACCCCTTAGCACCTCACGGAAATGGTCATAATCCACATTGATGATGAAACCGATTCCTGTTTCTATTACATGCCCTTCTATCAAGGCATCATATTCATTGATGCGGTAAGCTCTTATCAAATACCGACCATCTTTGCTTAACTGGTAGTTTACAGAAATGTCCCCGGCAAAATTATTTGATTTCTGATTTGTATTTTGAGGGCCTTCCAGCTCAAAATTACTGCCTACAGTCACCGTTAACCTGTCGTTTAATAAACGTTTACTTAACCCTACATTCAAATCAGTTCTGCTGCGTCTAGACCCCGTAGTATAGTCATCAGAAGAGGCAACATCAAAGTTGATATCCACACCCTGTATAAGCCCCGAAGCAAGACTGTTTAATTGCTCCGTTAATAATTTACTTACACTTTGCCTGGCAAAACTTGAGGCACTGAATCCATCGGAACTTGATTGAAAAGGATTTTCCCCAATAAAACGGTTCAGTAGCAATAATGAAAATACCTGCTTCTCAATTTCTCCCGGCTCCTGGCGTATTTGAGCCAGTTTTGCCTGCACTACCGGCACCACATCTTTTGCTACATTATAATTTTTATCCTCCGGGAGCACAATATCAAACGAGATCTCAGGTTGCATTAACTGACCACCAACTTTCAGATGAACTTCAAAAGGAAGCTTTTGTAAATAAGTGTTTCTTAAAGCTGCCTGGCTGGCGCCTACTTGCTGCTCTACCAGGTCGAGTGGTGCTGTATTAGCAATGTAAATAGCTGTTACAGCCAGTTCGGCTCCGGTTGGTTCACCCATCCAAATGATCTTACTTCCCTTTTCAATTTCAAATTTGCGGCGCAAAAAGTTGAAGGATATTTCATAGGCGCCTCTTTCTATCTCGTATGAACCGATCAGGTTGATCTTACCGCTGGGGTCAATGCCTGCTGTCAATTGTGCTTCACCCTGAATATTTACAAAATCTCCGTTTGCTTCGTCTATGATAAGGTTCAGGATGGCTTCTTTTCTGATCTCGATGTTGGCAGCAATGTCAAAACCAATGAGGTTAGAAGTATTGAGGGAATCATAAGCTGCAAGGAAAAGAGAATCATTTTCAGGAGCATCCATATCTACAAACTGTATGATACCTTCCCTCTCCGACACTCCGGGCTCAGGCTGGGGTATCACTACAGTTAAATTGGTTTTATCATTAATTGTTACTGCTCCATCAATCACAGGCCTTTCTTCGGTGCCCCCAATATGCATATTAGATGTAAGGTATAGCTGGCCGTAATAAATCTTATTGTCTTTTTTAGTGGTATTCAATGCCCTGAAATTGTTGGCATTTACATCCATATCAAACCGGTAATTGATAAAATTGGATGTGCCCACTGTGCCATCAAGTGTAAGGGCATTGTTGGCTGAATCACGTATGGTGAATTGATTGAAAATTAATCCCTCGTTCGAAATAGCAACCAGTTTTTCATTATCTATCCTGAAATCGCCGCCAAGGAAAACAGTGTTGAATACCGCGTCATTAAAATAAATCTTACCATCTATCTCAGGAGCTGCTAATGTGCCGTCGATTTTCACTCCACCATTAATGGTGCCCCTCATGTTTTTAAAAGCAGTGGCAGCAGCACCTTCCATAGTGCTTAATTCTAATTTGCGGATAGCTACATTCAAGTCTAAAGCAACATCTTTTGCTCCCTGCACCAGTGTGCCCGTAACTTGCACATCATTGCCACGTCCGCTTACCGTAATGTTTGTATTATAAGTGTTCGCCACCGTATTACTAACTTTCAAGCTCACATTCCCAATTGTATCCTTTTTCAGGCTCAGGTCATTGATCATAAGGTCGGAGACAAAAAGAGGCTGTTTCATGATGTTGGTAAATGAAACAGTACCATTCATCACCCCATCGACCAGCACTGAATCCGACTTCATAAATCCTGTAATGGTAGCGACCCTGAAATTTGTGAAATGAGTATGGAGCAACGGAGAATTTCCGTCACGATGACTCTCGATAAGCAATTTCTGATCTCCTTTTTGCAGTAAAAAATTAGTGGCATTGACAGAAGTGGGAGATATGGTGAGATTATTATCGGGAGAAGTGGTCCAACGTTCATAATTCAGGAATAAACTGTCAGGATTCAAATGCAGGGAGTAAGTACCAGTTACGGGCTGACTTAATTCGCCACCGAGTTTATACTTATTCTTCTTATTCTGATCATCAATATTTAAGTTGAAATTGATAACATTGTTGGCGATCGTTGCATTTAACTGAGTATTAAATATATTAAGCGCATCACCGCTTTTCAACCGTCCTACGTTACCTGCAATTTGTAAACCTGCAGCTGTAGTAGTTATATTCACATTCAATCCTTCAACAGTATTGGTGCCATATATAAGTGAAGGCGTTGTTATTGATGCCTGCAATCCATTGCCTGTAGCAAGGCTTCCTTCAGCATGTATGGGTTCATTGATTTCCAGGCCGGGGACGAAAGCAGAAATGAAAGGAGAGTTTGTTATATCTGCACGAAAAGTAAAATCATAAGGCTTTACATTATGAATTTTTTTGTCTGTTGATACTGAGAAATAGGGCTGAATGTTATTCTGTATAATATAACCAAGGTCAGTTATTCTGTATTGACCTTCCATGCGGGCATTGATCACATCGCTGGAGATATCGATAAACTGACCAGTTTCGTTCCGTGAAGAAACAAGGTTCATGGTATCGATAGGCAGTCGCTGATCTTTGGAAACAAGCAGTGCTTTTGAAATCAAAACAGTTCCTTCCAGGTAATCTGCATTTAGTGTGGTGATATCTGCATCAACTTTTCCATGAAAGCTCAATGGTTCTGTAGTAAAATGTAAGGGCAGTGTTTTAATGCTATCTACCATTGCATTTAGCTTGAAAGAAGACGTAGCAGCAAAGTTGCCGCTGGCCTGTGCAGTAAGATCAATATTAGGATCCCGTATATCTGCATTTACGTTGAAAGCCGTTTGTTTCAATGAACCGTTTAACCGGATATTGCGATACGTATATTTATTAAAACCCAAAGCATAAATATTGCCTTTGAATGTTGTATTGATAGCATCAGGTGTAAAGCCTGTACCACTGAAGTTCATGTTGGCAGAAACAGTTCCTATCTGTGGGTTACGCAAAATTTTACCTAACTGAAGCGAACGGGTATCGATTTGTGCATTGTATTTAGCTTTGGCAGGATTAGTTAGATTGGAAAACCGGCCTCTGATATGTGCTCCTCCCGATGATGTATTCAGGCGAAGGTTGGTAGCCAGATTATTCATGTTACCGGACAGGGTTCCACTGGCATCAAAGGTTTCCGAAAGATTTATTTCAGGGGTGGATAACCTTTGCCCTGTGAGCAAAGCAATGTCTGATTGTGAAGTATGAAATTTTCGAATAGTAAAATTGCCACCTGCAGCATTTGGATCTGTTACACTGGCCAGAGTACCGTAGGCATCTAATCTGGTATCTTTTAATCCTTCAAACTGTAAGGCTTCAAAATTCAACCGGTCAAGTGTGCCACTGCCTATAATGTTGAGATGCCATACATCAGATGGATTGCGAAAAGCAGGGTTTCCTCTAAGTTGCGGAGCGAAACTAAGAATGTCTTTTACCTGCACATAACTATTGACCAATTCAATGTCCATTACCGTCTGGGAAGGACTATTTGCCAATGCTTCATAAGAAGCATATTCTAAAATGGCATTACGCTTTAGTTCTGTGCCCGGTGTTTTTAAATATAGATTTTTGAGATAAGACTGGTTGTGTGCATATAGTAAATCGCCTTCGAGCGCTTGCAATATAAACCCGCTTTTTTCTTTGAATGAACCTTTAGAAATTAATATTCCTGTTGAATCTTTATTCAACACCAGGTTCTCAGCGTGCAGGGTCAGGCTGTCGCCCCGCATGTGCGCAAAGTCCAATCCATATTTTTGTGTGGGTGTATTATCGTTATCAAACTGAAAAGTATTATTGTTTAACCTGATTTCATCGATCCGGAAAGACCAGTCATTTTGTTTTTGTGCAGCGATTTCCTGTTTCAACTCTTTTTCAATCAGTTCCTCTGTAACTTTTTTTCCCAATTTAATTGCTGTCAGACTATTATCAAGATGCAGTTTATCAAAATGAATAATCCTGTTTTGAAGATCCAGTTGTTTCCCATCCAACTCAAGATGACCAACAGTGAACTGGGTGAAAAAAGCAGACACATCATTGCCATAATCCAAAAAAACATCATCGAGAATAATGTTTCCAAAATTTAATTTCATAGCAGTGGGTACTACGGCTTCGGCCAGGTCTTTTGAGATCGGTTCGGGCTTGATTAATGGTGTATTTTGGGTAAAGCGTATGCGTATACCGTTGGCTTTTAAAGAAGCTATATCATAATGGGGTAAGTATGGATTAAGGGTATCGATATGTGCTGTCAGACCTTTGATGTATCCAAACATGTCATTACCCGTTAGAACATCCTGGTATACTACTCTGAAATCATCCAGTTTTATATCATCAACGTTCAGTTTTAAAAGGGCTGTTGCTGCCGTATCTGTTTTGGATTGCTCAGTAATGAAAGCATCCACTATGAATTGGAAATTGAATACAGTATCAGGCAAAATCCTTTTGACCTTGGCGGTAATGCCACTTAGTTCCAGGCTTTTAACCTGCACTTCGTTGGACATAAGTTTGAACAGGGCAAGGTCTGCATTGATCGTACCCCCCGCCACAAGTGTATCTTTTGTCTGGTCTTCTATATATATGTTCTGTAAGGAGATTTTGCGGGGTAGGCGTACGGAAATACTCCCAATCTCCACCCTTGTTTTAAGTTTTTTTTCAAGATAATTTTCAATACGACCGGTAGCAAAATTCTGAACAGGGGGGGTAAGTACCAGTAAGAAAACAACTATAATGAATAGAAAAAGAAAGAGGATAACCTTTAGTAGTATCCGTGCTGTTTTCTGTAATCCTGTCCTTTCTTTTTTTTCTGTCTGCATTCTGATTAAGCGGCGGATTAATATCTCGCAATTTAAAGTCTAAAAACTAAATTTTTCAGAATATGGGAAAATAGGGTTTCCTGTCATAAAAAACGTCTGCAAGGTTTTGACACCCCCTTATCCGTAAAAGTATTTCTTTTAGCTTAATTAGATGCTTATTGTTGAGATAGGGTTGTTTAAATAGCCAATATTTTCTTAGCTCAGAGGGTTCATTAAAAAAGAATTATGTGGAGAATAATACTTGTACAGTTTTAAATTATGGTTTTGTATTGATTATCCTCCGGTTTCGCTGTCAGGGGCATCCACAGGTTTAGATTGGGGCGAACCCTTTTCCCGTAAAAAAATAGACAGAACTACAATGGCAAATACAGATAAAAATTCACTTTCCCAGTTTTGAAAAGACTCAAACCACAATCTTGAATTACCCAGGTATTGCATAGCAGATTCAGTAGGTATGCCCTTTAATAATTGTTCTTCATTATAATCTTTCAGGCTGCCGTACCAATGTAGCAGGAAAGATAAAAAGAAAAGAAAGCTCAGAGCATAACACAAAGAGTGTTCATAAATATTCAATATAATTCCACCTTTCTTTACAGGCCAGGGCGCATTTTTCCTTCGCGGATTTGGATTTCGGTCAACTTCCTCTTTTTTATCCGGGTCTTTTGATTCTGAAGAACCTTTTTGATAGAGAAACATACTCAATATAACAAAGAGAGCCATTTGTAAAAATTCACTTTCCCAGTTTTCAAAAGTTGCCTGCAAAAAATGACCAGAGGTTAAATATTGTGACATAGCCAGTTGTTGACCTCCCTCTTCCTGCATTTCCTGGTTGTGTTGCTTTAGACCTGTAACCGCTTGTCCGCATAAAGAAATAATAAAAAGCAACAGGAATACGATCGAAAGACCATTGTTTTTAAAAATATTCTTCATGTTATTTATTTTTATTTAGATAGATAATTATTTACCCGAGTAAAAAATTCCACAATACAAATTCAAATCAGCAAAAGCATGGCCAGGCTTTTTGCTAGAAAATTGATAACTGGTGATTAAAATGCATTTTTGTCTTTGAATAACTTATGAATAAACAGACTATTCTTATAGCAATAACTATTCTTGCTGCTTTAGATATTTCAGCGCAAAAACAAATACCCAATAACTGGTTTAGCATTAAAGCTTTTCTTCCGGGTCATAGAAACGCTGTTATTATCCTGAGAACAGGTAATCAGGTCATCCATAAGGATAGCCTGCATAATGATGTGTATAGTTATAACGGATATACCAATACTGTAAATGAAGGCACCCTGGAGATACACAATGGACAACAAATTGAATATTTGCCGTTGTTTATAGAACCCGGAACAATTAAAATAAGAGATGAGGGTAAAAAACTGGTCGTTTTCGGTACAAACATAAATGATCAATACCTGCAACTTATAAATAACATGGACTCGCAGGCACTTGAACGAAAGGGTTTAAGCTTTGATGCAGTCCGGGATTACAAGCGAAACCTGGCAGACATGTTTATACAGGAAAATACAGACTCACCCATCAGTCTCCGGTTGTTATTCAATTATTATTACCTGGATGCTGATGCACCGGATATAAAATATTATACCCTATTCAACTCTTTGCATGAGGATCTAAGAAAAACCAGTAATGGTCAAAAAATGGCGGAAGAGGTCAGGAGGCGTTATGCTATAGCTGATGGCCGCCTGGCACCTTTATTAGTCCTTCCGGATAAAGATGAAAATAATATGCAGCTCTATAGTAAAGGCAGTTATACCATAATAAATTTTTGGGCTAGTTGGTGCGTTCCCTGCCGGAAAGAACATCCTGCAATCATTGCATTACAGAAAAAGTATTCATCCAAAGTTTTGAGTATTGTTAGTGTGTCTTTAGATGCAAATAAGAGTGCCTGGCAAAAAATCATTATCAAACAAGGCTTAAGCTGGATGCACCTTATCGACACGCAGGGATGGAAAGGAAAAGCAGCAAGCACATATTCCATCAAAGCGTTACCAACCAATTTTTTAATAGATGAAAATGGGATTATTGTCGGAAAAAACTTAACTATTGAAAATATCGATAAGCGCTTATCTGGCCTGCTGCATTAGTTAAAGCAGTTACTGATTTTCCGCCTGTACATCTTTAGACGATAGAATTATATAAATTGTCAGGGTTTTTTCTACTTTCACCGTAAATATTGAAACAAGTATGGTTTTGCAATTAATTTTATAATCCTTACGATTTCTCTTTCATCAAAAATTTATTGGTAAGAAATTAATATTGTTTATGTTTCAGAGTGGCATTGATCATGTATTGCTTATAGATGATGATAAGGATGATTGTTCTTTATTTGAGAATGCCCTTCATAAAGTATCTCCCGATATAAAATTCGATTGTCTTAACCATGCACGGGGAATTGATTCTATTTCATCTTCTCATCCTCCTGATATTATTTTTTTAGATCTGAACATTGCGAGTGAAAGTGGTTTAGACGTGCTGGACGAATTGAGAAAAATAAATGTATTGAAAAGAATTCCTGTAGTAGTGTATAGCGGCTCTCAATCCAGCCGTGACATAGCTGCTGCGTATGGATTTGGGGCCAATTTATATTTTCAAAAACCATATTCCCTGCACGAACTGACAGAAGGTCTTAAAAAGATTCTTCAACTGGACTGGTATCATCCTGATAGCGTTACGGCCGACTATTTTAAGGAAGGAAAATACGAAGCATTTATATCTGTGTGAGCAAAGCCATTTTTAGCCGAACTGCAATGCGAAAGCACTTCCCTGGCCTTCCACAGACTGTACCTGCAGCGTACCTTTGTGTAGCATCACAATTTGCTTACACAAGCTCAGCCCGATACCACTACCTTGCTTTTTGGTGCTGAAAAAAGGTATAAATATTTTATCCAACAATTCTGCATGCATCCCTTGTCCGTTATCTATCACTTTTATAATTATTTTTTTGTTTGTTGTTTGTTCTGCTGATAAAACGATACGGGGTTTATCAGATTCTTTTACAGCTTCAATGGCATTCACCACCAGGTTGATCAAAACCTGTTCAAGCAGACTGGGGTCTGCCTGCATCACTATGTCAGGATCTCTCATGATGATCTCCAGTTCGATCTTCTTTTGCTCAAATGTTGGTTGCATGAGCTGATGAATATTTGCAAACAACTCACGGAGATATATTTTCTGAAGATTCAGTGTGGTGATTTTATTCAGATTGCGGTAGGTTTCAGCAAATTTTAACAACCCTTCACTTCTGCGCTGTATAGTATCAATTCCCAATTCCAGGTCTTCAAAAGACTTATCATCTTCTTTTAATTGGCTGGAAGTAGCCTGAAGCCTGTGTTTGAGGGTTTCGGCAAGAGATGAGATAGGTGCTATGGAATTCATGATTTCATGGGTCATAACACTCAGAAGTTTTTGCCACGCTTTTGATTCGGTTTCATCAAGTGCATCATTTACGTTTTGAAATGCAATGAGTTTATACTTTTTTCCATCAGTTTGAAAAGCGGTTGCCGAGAGTAAAATTTTAAACGTTTCTTTTTCGAGGTGGGCAGTTGCAATGCGAGTGTCGCCAGGCTGCAATAGCTGGATCTCTTTGTACAGCTCATTATTTCGTTTGGATAAATAATGTATGGTTTTCAGGTAAGGTAAATGCAACATTTTTTTTAGCGATTCATTCATCCATACCACAACGCCACTTTCCATTTCAAAAGAAAGAATTCCGGTATCTACCAACTCAAGGATTTTTTGCAAATACTGATATTGTGTTTCTTTTTCTTTACTGATTACTTTGAATGTAGCATTGATCTCATTAAAGCCTTCCCGCAAAGGCTGAAGCTCAGATGGTGCGTGTTTTACATCAAAATACCTGGAAAAATCCCGGTAGTGCACAGCTTCTACAAACTGGCTTAATTCTTCATGAGCTTTTCTTTGAAAACGAATAAATTCGACTACCTGGTAAATGACTAAAGGAATAAGAAAAAACAAATACACATATAACCTGCTTAGTACTAAGTAAGCAATAGCAAACAAAACAATACACAAAAAAATCACCCTGAGTAAAATGCGCCATTCAAATTTTTTAAAAGTCATTGATAAAAAAAAGTTTAAAGTCTTGCTGCCAATCAGGGTTATAGTTTTATTTAGATATACAATTAAACATTTAGAATCCCCATAGATATTTTACTTTTTATCTGTGGTTTATTAAATATCGTATTTGTTCAATCGCCTGTATAAAGCTGTTCTGGTTATACCTAATTCTTTTGCAGCCTTGGATATATTTCCACTATTTTTTTCTATAACTTTTAAAATTGTATTTTTTTCAACTGTACTCAGATTAGTATAAGCAGCTTCTTCTTCTATAATCGTTGCGGTTTCCAACGGGGAAAAAATTATATCTTTTGCTTCAAGAACAGTTCCATCTGCCATAATCACAGCCCGTTCAATAATATATTGCAACTCACGTACATTCCCTGGATATTGATAGTTCAGTAGTTTTTGTTTTGCACTATCATCCAGCTCGGGTGTAGCCTTCATATATTTATTGCTATAGGCTTTGCTGAAGTGCCTGGCAAGCAAAATAATATCATCATCTCTTTTTCGGAGTGGCGGCACCATGATCTCAACAGTATTGATGCGATAGATCAAATCTTTTCTAAAACGTGTTTCATTTGCCAATTCGCTCATGGGCACATTGGTGGCACAAAGCAGCCGGATATCAATTGAAACGGGTGTGTTGGTTCCCAGCTTTGTTACCTGGCGGTTTTGTAGTACAGATAAAAGTTTCGATTGCTGATATAAGGATATATTGGCTATTTCATCTAAAAAAAGAGTCCCGGTATCAGCCATTTCAAATCGGCCCTGTCGGTCTTCTCGTGCATCAGTAAAAGCACCTTTTTTATGCCCGAATAGTTCACTTTCAAATAGTGATTCTGTAAGAGAGCCCACATCTACTTTTATGAATGGCTTATCAGCACGTAAGGAATATTGATGAATAGCTTTGGCTATTAAATCTTTGCCTGTACCGTTTTCACCTAATATCAAAATATTGGCATCAGTAGGAGCTATTTTACTGATCTTATAAAAGATCTCTTTCATGGCAACTGACTCACCCAGCAATTCATTACTCAAAACAGAATTTTGCACGGGCTGCTTAAAACCTGTTGATTTATTTTGTTTGTTTTTGACAGCCTCGTTAATAGTGGCCAATAGTTTTTCATTATGCCAGGGTTTTACCACAAAATCAAAAGCTCCTTCTTTTAGCGAACGGATGGCAAGATCAATATCTCCATACGCAGTGATCATAATGAGGCAGGCGTCCGATTTTAATTCCTTTATTTTATTGAGCCAGTAAATACCTTCATTACCGGTGTTGATAGAGCTGTTGAAGTTCATATCGAGGAGAATAACATCAAAGTGATGCTTTGACAATAGAGATCGGATGTTTTCCGGATTTCTTTCGGTTACTATCTCTTTAACCTCCGGCTTCAATAATAAACGTACGGCTGTCAATACATCAACATCATCATCTATAATAAGTATGGAAGCATTCTTTAAAGACATGGCAAAGTAAAAACCTTATCGTGGCGAAACTACAACTATGCCGCAAATACAACGACCTCATAATGAGTTTTTTAAACCTGTTAAGTTTTTAAATAAACCTGTACGTTTTTGATACAACTTATGTCCGAAAACGAACAATTTCGTAGATAATAACAAATGCAAGTTATTGAATATGAACAGTAAAGGCTATTGGCATCATTATACCATATAACTTATAAATTTTACGCTAGAGATCTCCACCTAATATTTTTTGGAGAAGTTCATAAATATCAATTCGCTGTGGATAGAAAAATTGAAAAAAAAACCTGGACAAGAAAACGCATCCTTACCATTACGGGTATTACACTTCTGGTGTTGCTTATATGTGCCAGCTGGTTTATGAGCTCAGGTAAAAGCCGTCTGAATGTAGATGTGGAACGCATCACCATCAGTGAAGTAAAGAAAAGCACCTTCCAGGAATTTATTCCAGTCAACGGCATGGTAATGCCCGTCACCACTATCTACCTCGATGCTATTGAAGGAGGCCGTGTAGAAGAGAAATTTGTGGAAGATGGCGCTTTTGTAAAGAAAGGCCAAGCCATCCTCAGGCTATCTAATACCGACCTTGAATTAAGCCTTGCCAACCAGGAAACTGCGGTCTTCGATGTATTGACCCAAATGCAGGGAACAAAGAATAATGCTGTTCAAAATACTATCCAGCAATTAAATCAAAAAGCAGAAGTGGAAAATGCGCTGACCGAAGCTGAAAGAGTATATAAACTAAACAAAC
>MWVW01000212.1_pt1 | contig 13732 bp, 11 predicted proteins | sample 1047191 | NCBI WGS metagenome assembly MWVW01 (sample SAMN06349985, study PRJNA376086) | soil metagenome | isolation source: MtG22-5 sample Antarctic (ecotone) | place: Antarctica
GCCACATACATACATCCCCACATGGCCTTCTGTTATTGAGATAAACTCTTCTTTTTTTCTTGTTAAGGAATTATATACTGTAAGAGGCATATTGTAAAATTAGAAATAAGAGAGAATTAGATGCTAAAGCAACAACAACATGTACAGGTATGATATGGAAAGAGGTAAGACATCCTTTCAAAGATATAATTTTATTTATTAATCTTAATATCCGCAACTAGTGCAAAGTGATCGCTGAATTTTCGGGGTAACCTTATAAATTGTTCGATTGTAAATTTTTTATCAGTAAAAATATTATCAATCCGTAAGGTGGGGGAGATACCTGAATAAGTTCTTCCAAAGCCTATTCCTTTTTCTACAAAAGCATTTTGCAATCCATTGCCAATTCTACTATACGCATAAGAGTTAGGCACATCGTTAAAATCACCGCAAACAATTACAGGATATGGGCTTTTATCAATTTCTTCTTTAACCCTGTTTGATTGTGTATATCGTTTTATGAATCCCCATTTTAATCTACTAAGTATAGTTCTTGATTCAGCAATGGCTGTATCCCTGCTCCTGATTGGGTTATCAATATATTTTAAGCTGTTCTCGGACAGGCTCAGTGATTGCAAATGAATATTAAATATTCTTACCGTATCCGTATTAACCACTATATCAACATATTGAAAGATGGAGTTATAATCATGAGGTGGAGAACTGATTGTTTTTTTATTTATTATCGGGTATTTAGAAAAGATGATTATCCCAAAATGATGTTGGGCATCAAAATTATAGGCATTTTCATACGAATAATAATAATTGGAAAATTGTAATGTTCTTTTAAAATCTCCAAGATAATTAATTGCCTTATCGTCATCCCCGCCAACCATTTCCTGGATACAGGCAATATCAGGCTGAAAGTCCTTGATCAAATTCATCATTTTCCCTTTTCTGTCAGGATGTGTTTTGTACTCCAGGATATTAAAAAATTTTACATTCCAATCCATAACGCGAAGGTTATTTACATTTTTTTCCTTTTTAAATTCTTCAGACAATTGAAAGGGGAAAATATTCTTTACGGCTTGCCAGCAAAAAGCGATTGCCAGTAATGATATCAGCATCCATACTTTTTTGGCAAAAAGCCAGCAGAAAAAAAAGATTATAAGAGCGAGTAAAATATAAGGAAGGCTTAAGGTAAGCAAGCCAATGAACCACCATTTTTCAGGATTAAAAACTTTTGCATAACTACCCAATGCAAATATTATAGCAATACCGATATTGCAGATTATGAAAAAAGCTTTGGTAAACCTTCTAAAAAAGGGGTTTGCCATTAGCAGTAGGCCTCATTTAGTGAATGGTATTGAATATCCACGGGGTTGAAAATTTAGAGCTCAGACTCTCCGGCTCTTTTTAAAATATTTTTTTCTTCGTCAGTCAATAAATGATAACCCCGCTGATTTATTTTATCAAGTATATCATCAATCCTTTGCTGGGTTATATTTGATCTTTTAGTAAATGGCTTTTGATTTCCTGCTTTATAAAAAACCTTTTCTTTAATTCTTGTCTTTGAGGATATAACCTTTTTATTGGGATTAAAAATATTAATAAACCAATCATATACATTATTCAACCATAAGCTCCAATCGCTTCCTTTTCGTAAACTAAATACAAACATAAACCCTATAAATGCCCCTGCCAGGTGTGAAATATTATAAGCGGCACTGGCACCTGAAATTCCTGCAAAGTCAATAATAACATATAATAAAGTAAGTACCCAAATAGGTATGCCACCATTAAGCATTTTAAAAAAACGATAATCAGGGGCTAATGCTGTTGTGGCTACAGCAATTGCCATTGTAGCAGCATTAGCACCATGCAAAAATGAAAAACTTATACCCGGTTTTAATGATGGAATTAAATAATTAGCAGCAACAAATGCAACAGCACCTGCTATTCCTCCATATAAATATATTGGTATTAATTTACGATTACCGGCAATGCTTTGTAAAATTGAACCAAAAGCCCACAACCAAAGCATATTAGTTATTACTGAAATCACACCTGTGTGCGTAAACATATAGGAAAACAATGTCCAGGGCTTTTGTACTAATGCAGTAAGAGAAGCAGGCAGTAGAAACAAGGGTAAAATATTGGTTTCAAAACTACCGGGGGTAGATTGTATAATATAATAAATGATCTGAATAAACCACACAGTAATAAAAAAAATGGCATTAATGCTGATCAATGTCATTAATGCATTTCCATCTGCACCCATGGCAATTTTCAGCTTCCGATAACCAATATTTCTTTCAGATTCACTCATAATTTTCCGATAGATATAAAGTTACATCAAACTGCCACCAGTATGATTGGAGAAAGTTAAGTTTTTAGTAAAAAGTTTTGTTATTGGTTTTACCCCATATAATAACAAGTATAAAACCCATAACCATACCTCCGAGATGAGCAAAGTGTGCAATGTTATCTGCCGGTCCCGGATGCAGGCCGCCAAACAAATCGATAGCTGCATATATGGCAACCATAAATTTTGCTTTTATAGGAAAAGGGAAAGGGAGAATATAAAATTTTGTATCTGGAAATAAATATGCAAATGCTGCAAGTAAACCCATGATAGCCCCCGAAGCTCCTACCGCTAAACCATTAATATCCATAGTAAACATTTGAGCCACGCCTGCTGCTAAGCCGCATACAAGATAAAAGATCAAAAATTTCTTTGGCCCCCAAACTCTCTCCAGCACAACACCAAACATCCACAGGGCGTACATGTTAAACAGTATATGAAAAAATGATGTGGGTGAATGAGCAAACATGTGTGTAACTAACTGGTACGGCCTAAAAGCTTCGCTTTGATAAGAATAGAGAGCGATGTAATTGGTAAGTCCCATGTTTTTATCCATTACCATTTGTGCTACATATACTAAAGCATTTATGATGAGGAGGTTTAAAACTATTGGTGTTATTTTTTCATTAGAAGTTCCGAATTGAGCCATTGATTAATTTATTTTAAGTGCAATTTACTGTTTCAATTTCAATAGCACTGCGCATTCAATATGATGAGTATGAGGGAACATATCCAGGGGCTGTATTTTGTCAACTATATACTTTTCGCTTAAAAGATTTATATCTCTTGCCTGGGTGGCAACATTACAGCTTACATACACAATTTTAGCTGCGGCAATTTCCAATAACCTGGTAATTAATTTATCATGCATACCCGCCCTTGGGGGATCCGTTATGATCACATCCGGTTTACCATGCTCAGCAAAAAAATCTTCCGTACAAATGTCAATCACATCCCCGGCAAAAAAGTGACCATGCTCAATATTATTTAATAAAGCGTTTTCTTTTGCATCATTAATTGATTCTTCAATTACATCTACCCCAATTATTTTTTTTGATTGCCTGCTCAAAAATATACCGATGCTGCCTGTACCACAATAAAGATCATACACAATTTCATTGCCGGTAAGGGAAGCAAAATTTTTAGCAACCTCATACAATTTTTCCGCCTGCTTTGTGTTGGTTTGAAAAAAAGATTTTGGAGATAATTTAAATTGAAATTCGCCCAGCTTTTCTGTTATATAACCTTTACCAAAATACACTTGAGGATCCAAATCGTAAATACTGTCGTTCCATTTTGGATTGATGGTGTAAAGCAATGTGGTGATTGACGGTATTTTTTCTAAAATAAAATTTAGTGTTTTTTTTATTTCATCAGTATCATCATAACCAAATATCACGTTTATCATTAATTCTCCTGTTGTGCAATACCGAATAATAATGTTTCGTAGAAAGCCGGTATGGTCTCTAATGTCATAATAAGTAAGATTGTTTTCAATTGCATATGCCCGAATGGTATTGCGGATAAGATTGTTAATGTCATCCATTAACCAACATTCCTTAATGTCAATTATTTTATCAAAAATGGCAGGGGCATGGTAACCCAGTGCATTCTGTTGGGGAATTTTTTCTGACTTATTAATTTCTTCGCTGGTGAGATAGCGTTTGTTACTGAATGTAAATTCTAATTTATTGCGATAGTTAATAATATCATCAGAACCAATGATTGGTGATATTTCCGGCAGATCAACCTTACCGATCCTTTTTAAAATTTGTTCTGTTTCCTGCTGTTTATATTGCAATTGCTTATCATAGGGAAGCATCTGCCATTTGCATCCCCCGCATGTTCCAAAATGTATGCAAAAAGGTTTTATCCTTTCTTTAGAATACTCTGAAAAACTTATCGCTTTACCTTCCGCCCAGTCTTTTTTATTTTTTGTTATAAAAATATCGGCCACATCACCGGGCACTGCCCCATCAACAAATATCACTTTGCCTTCAACTCTGCCAAGTGATTTACCCACAGACGCATAATCTGTTATGGCCAGATCTTTTATTACAAATTTTTTTCTTTTCATCCTGAATTTGTACAAAGATGCACAAAGAATTAATTCCGGCTTAGGTTGCTCTCAGCCGTTGAAACTTTAGAGCAAAGTTTGATAAAATGTTAAGGATTATAAACTTCCTAAAGTTTTGGCTGCGTTTAAATATTTTTGCAATCATATGTCATTGAAAAGATATTCTAGTTTTCTAATTTTTTTACTGGTTTCATGCATAGCCAACGCTCAATATCAGGTAACGCTTCAAACGCCAAATTATAAGAGCGGACTGGCTTATCTGGCTTATTATTATGGAAAAAGTATGAATGTAGAAGATTCTGCATTTATAAATAATAAAGGCATAGCAGTTTTTAAAAAGAATCAAAAATTACCACCCGGAATTTATTCAATAGTTTTTCCCGGTAAAAATAAACTACTGGATTTTTTAGTTGATAAAGAACAAAATATTACAATTAAAGCCGATACAGCAGACCTTGTAAATAAAACTATAATTGCCGGATCAAAAGAAAATATTCTCTTTCACCAATATCAAAAATTTATTTCCATTAAAGGAAAACAATTGCAGGCAGCCCAGCAGGCTTTTAGCAACAGTAAAACAAAAGTTGATTCTACCTTACATCAATCCGCTTATCTGAAATTAAATAATGAACTCAATCAATACCGGCAAAATATTATAAACCGGCATTCTACATCAATGCTCGCTACTTTATTTAAAAGTATGAAAGAGCCCGGGGTTTCCATTGCAAACCCTGTTACAAAAGAAGATTCAGTTTCAAACTATAATTTTTATAAAAAACATTATTGGGATGGGGTAAATTTTATGGATGACAGGATAATTCGTACTCCATTTTTTCTTCCAAAAGTTGAAAGATATTTTAGAGATATTTTGGTTCCTTCTTCTGATACCATAATTAAAGAAGCAGATTATTTATTGCTGCTGGCCCGAACCAATACCGAAATGTTTAAATTTTTATTGAATTGGCTAACGGATGAATACATTTATCCGAAATATATGGGGCAGGATGCGGTTTTTGTACACCTATTCGAAAACTATCACTCAAAAGGAATTTCAAAATGGCTTAATGAAAAACAATTAACAGCGATTTCTAACAGAGCCTACATGGCGATGGCTAATTTAATTGGCGAAAAGGCCGCAGACCTTGATATGGTTGACAGTACGGGAAATCCAACCCCACTTAACAGTGTAAAAGCACAGTACACAATCATTTGTTTTTGGGATCCAACTTGTGGTCATTGCCGCGAAGAAATTCCCAGGCTTGATTCTTTATACCAGGCAAAATGGAAATTACAAGGAGTAAAAATTTATGGTGTATTAAGTGAGAATGAAAAAGAAAAATGGTTGCAGTTTATAAAAGAAAATAATTTGAAAGACTGGATTCATGTTTATCAAACTGAAGAAACAAAAAAAGCTATTGCAGCATCGCAAAGAGCCGGTTATAAGCAGCTATATGATATTACTCAAACGCCCATACTTTATTTGTTAGATAAAGACAAACGAATAATAGCAAAAAAATTAACCCTCCGGCAAATGGATGATGTGATTGAAGCCAGGTTAAAAAATACTCCCAAATAATTAAAAGGATCTATACAAGTTGCTTTACTGTATTCACTATAACATGGGGCTTTCCTAAGGTATAATAATGAAGTACAGGCACACCAAATTTCTTTAGTTCTTTTGATTGCATAAGCAGCCACTCCGAACCTACAACCTCAACATCAGCATCGGTTTTGCATTTTAATATTTCATTACTTAATTCGGTTGGAATATCAACATAAAACGTTCTTGGCAGAACCGTTAATTGTTTTTTTGTAGTTATTGGTTTTAAGCCCGGAATGATCGGCACATTGATTCCGGCATCTTTACATGCTTTTACAAAAGCGAAATATTTTTTATTATCAAAAAACATTTGGGTAGTAACATATTCAGCGCCGGCGTCCACTTTTGCTTTTAAATATTTTAGATCGGCTTGCAGGTTGGGTGCTTCAAAATGTTTTTCGGGATATCCGGCAACCCCAATGCAGAACTTTGTTTTATAGCCATCCCGAATATCATCTTCCAAATAAATTCCATTGTTAAGATCAATGGCCTGTTTTAAAAGATCGATCGCAAATCGGTGACCGTTTGTTTCAGGTTCAAACAACGTTTCGTTTTTAGCCGCATCTCCCCGAAGCACCAACACATTATCTATCCCTAGAAAAGCAAGATCAATTAATGCGTTTTCTGTTTCCTGTTTGCTAAAACCTCCGCATATCAAATGGGGTACAGCATCCACTTTATAATGATTCATTATGGCTGCACAAATCCCTACAGTACCCGGCCTTTTTCTTACTTCTACTTTATCAAATGTGCCATCAGCTTTTTTCTTAAAAACCTGTTCGCTTCTGTGATAGGTTACATTAATAAATGCCGGCTTAAATTCCATTAACGGATCAAGATGATCGTATATAGAAGTAATCGTTTTACCCTTAAGCGGCGGTAATATTTCAAAAGATATAACCGTGTCCTTTCTTTCTTTTAGATGATCTGTAACTTTCATTCTGCTTATAAAATTGTTTGCAAACATAGTTAAGTGCGGGTAAAACTCAAACTTGTTAAACTAAGCTTTATAAAGTCTACTTATATTATTTTTGTTGAAACACAACTTGTTTTGAGCCAAACCATTTACGCAAAGAGCCTTGTAAAACATTATGGAAAACGTGCTGTTGTAAATAATGTATCGTTTCATGTACAACAAGGGGAAATTGTAGGCTTGCTTGGGCCAAATGGTGCCGGTAAAACAACATCTTTTTACCAGGTTGTTGGGTTGATACGGCCTGATGAAGGAAACATTTTTTTAAATGATCTTAACATTACCAAACTACCCATGTATAAAAGGGCAAAGATGGGTATTGGATATTTACCCCAGGAAGCCAGTGTTTTTAGAAAGCTAAGTGTAGAGGATAATATTGCAGCGGTGTTGGAAATGAGTAAGTATAATAAAAAACAGCAAAAAGAAAAATTAGAATCACTGATTGATGAGTTAAGATTAGGCCATGTTCGTAAAAGTAATGGCGATGTACTTAGCGGTGGGGAAAGAAGAAGAACCGAAATAGCAAGGGCACTCGCTGTTGATCCTAAATTTATTTTATTAGATGAGCCGTTTGCGGGTATTGATCCTATAGCTGTTGAAGATATTCAGTCCATAGTAAATAAATTAAAATTTAAGAATATTGGGATTTTAATCACAGACCACAACGTAAATGAAACTTTGTCTATTTGCGACAGAGCATATCTCCTGATTGAAGGAAAAATTTTTAAACATGGTACCGCTGAAGAGCTTGCAGATGATGAACACGTTAGAAGATTATACCTGGGTAGAAATTTTGAATTAAAGCGAAAAGACTTTTTGCAGGCATAGATCAGTTAATAGTCAGTAAGTCAATAGTCATTACTAAACTGCAGCTAATGACCAATGACGGGATGACTTATTGAACATCTCAAATATCTTCTATAATAATTGTTTACTTTGCTTATCAATGAAGCTGCTTAGTCCTGCCATATCCCGTTTAGCCCGCTTAAGGTTGTGGCGTATTGAAAATTGGGTGAGTGACCCAATAGCTGCTCAACGTGAAGTTTTACAACATCTTATTACATCAGCACAATACACTGAATTTGGACGGAAATATAATTTTTCCAAATTATTTTCTATAAGAGATTACAAAAAAAATGTTCCTATTAACGAGTATGATGATATAAAGCATTATATCAAACGGATGATGGATGGTGAAGCAAACATTTTATGGAATACTCCAGTAAGCTGGTTTGCAAAAAGCAGCGGAACCACCTCTGACAAAAGTAAGTTTATCCCTATTAGCGATGAAAGCCTTAGTGATACTCATTTTAAAGCATCCAAAGACGTGCTTACAACCTATTACAAAAATTACCCGGAAAGTGATTTACTAACAGGAAAAAGTTTAGTTGTAGGGGGCAGCCACCAGGTTAACCAGGTAAATGATGATATTAATTATGGTGACCTCAGTGCGGTGCTTATGCAGAATACCCCTTTTTGGGGGCATTGGATTCGTACTCCGGAATTAAGTATTGCATTGCTTGATGAATGGGAAAATAAGATTGAGAAGCTTGCCCAGATCACAATGAATGAAAATGTGACTTCAATTGCAGGCGTTCCTACATGGACCATTGTTTTGATAAACAGAATTCTAGCGCTTTCGGGTAAACAATATTTAAAAGATGTTTGGCCAAACCTTGAACTGTACATACATGGAGGAGTTTCTTTTGTGCCTTACCGGGAACAATTGGATAGGTTAATAGGTAAACCAATAAATTATCTTGAAATATATAATGCAAGCGAAGGCTTTATTGCAGGGCAGGATAAGCTTGGGGAAGAAGGAATGCTTTTATTTACTGATCATGGAATTTTTTATGAGTTTATGCCCGTAGATGAATACGGAAAAGATGACCCACATACCATTGGTTTAAAAGATGTTGAACTTAATAAAAATTATGCGTTGGTAATAAGTACTAATGGAGGTTTGTGGAGATATTTAATAGGCGATACTGTTCAATTTACATCTTTACAACCTTACAAAATAAAAGTAACAGGCCGACTTAAACATTATATAAATGCATTTGGCGAAGAATTAATTGTTGACAATTCAGATAAGGCAATAGCCATAGCCTCGGAAAAAACAGAAGCTATTGTTACGGATTATACTGCCGCCCCTGTATTTTTTAGTGATAACAGTAATGGCGCACATGAATGGCTAATCGAATTTAATAAAGAGCCGGAAGACCTTGATAAGTTTACATATGAGTTAGACAATGCATTAAAATCAATTAACAGTGATTATGAAGCTAAGCGGCATAAAAATATTGCCCTTCGTATGCCTGTTGTTCATGCCCTAAAAAAAGGAACTTTTACTGAATGGTTACGAAGCAAAGGAAAACTTGGTGGTCAACATAAAGTACCAAGATTAAGCAATGAAAGAATATTAATTGAAGAGATAAAAACCATGATTAAATAATTTAGAATTACAGTTATGAAACTACTTGAAAATAAAATAGCCATTATAACAGGTGCCAGTCGTGGGATTGGCGAAGGCATTGCTTTAAAACTTGCAGAACATGGCGCCAATATAGCTTTTACGTATGTAAGCAGCGACGAAAAAGCAAAAGCGCTTGAAGAAAAATTACAAGGGTTTGGTATTAAAGCGAAAGCTTATAAAAGCAATGCTGCCATTTATGATTATTGTGAAGCAACTGTAAACGATATTATTAAAGATTTTGGCAGCATAGACATTTGCGTAAACAATGCAGGCATCTCAAAAGATAATTTATTGCTGCGTATGACGGCAGAGCAATGGGATGAAGTGATAACCACTAATTTGAAAAGCGTTTTCAATATGACAAAGCAGGTTATACGCCCCATGATGAAAGCGAGAAAAGGAAGTATAATAAATATGAGTTCAATTGTAGGGATGCGTGGAAATGCAGGTCAAAGCAGCTATGCCGCCAGCAAAGCTGGCATTATTGGCTTTACAAAATCAATTGCTGCAGAATTAGGAAGCCGCAATGTTAGATGCAATGCAATTGCGCCGGGTTTCGTAGAAACTGATATGACGAGTTATTTAAAGGACGGCGAAGGCGCTGATAAATATAAAGCCAACATCCCACTAGGTAGATTTGGAAGCGCTGAAGATATTGCAAATGCCACCTTGTTTTTAGCAAGCGATATGAGCAACTATATTACCGGGCAAACAATCAGTGTGTGTGGCGGGTTGAATATGTAGGCGACACTATTCCGCCTCCGCAACCACTTCTTTCACCTCCGGTATCATTCTTTTCATCATTCCTTCAATTCCTGCTTTTAATGTGATCATTGAAGAAGGGCAACCAGAGCAGCTTCCCTGCAACATAAGATTTACTTTTCCATCTTCATAACTTCTGAATTGGATAGCACCACCATCCATTTCAACTGCTGGTTTTACATAGTTTTCCAGCAATTCTTTTATGCGTTTAACCACATCTTCATCATCCGCATTAACTTCGTTGCTGCTTTGTGATTTCATATTGGCAACTTCTTCTTCATTTACAACCGGCTTGCCTTCTTCTAAATATTCTTTTAAAAACTGTTTTATAGAGGGAATAACATCCTGCCAGTCTTCAGTTTCATTTGATTTGGTAAGCGTAACAAAATTGCTTGCTATAAAAACTGATTTTATAAAAGGAAAACTGAAAAGCTCAGTTGCTAATGGCGATGGAGAAGCATTTGCCTCATCCTGAAAATCAATGCTTTTACCTGGATATAATAATTTGTTGGCAACAAATTTCATAGTCTCCGGGTTTGGAGTCATTTCAGTATATATACTGATTACGGGATTGCCTGTTTTAATCATCTTAAAAAATTGAGAATATGAAGTTACTAAGATTTAAACTTTATTGTTTTACGAAAAGCGTAACAAATAGCCTCACCCTCCATCTCCCTCTCCGATAGAGAGGGAGCGGAACTTCAGCCAAACATCAACAGTATATCTTCCACATCAGCTTTGAAGCTTTATTCAAATTACACGCAGCTTTGCATAATTCAACATTATCTTCTTTTCACCATTATGCTCAAACTTAACGGTGGCAATGGGGTTGTGTGCAGCACCTTCCATTTTTATTACTTCGCCAAAGCCAAATTTTTGATGCTCCACTTTTTGTCCTTCCTGCAAATTACTGGTATCACTTGGGGCAAAATCTGCCGAAGGTGTATGCTCTTTTATTTTTATGGCAGCTGTAGTTACGTAAGCAGGTTTATCTGTATAGCGGGGGCGTTCATCTGTAGGGCCACCTTTGAATGCTGATTTTATTTTTTCGAATGGATTCCAGTGAGAGGTTTGATTGTTGCGCATGTTACCGCCTGCAAAAGCCCGGTCCAAATATTTTTCAGGAAGCTCTTCAATAAACCGGCTGGGTTCATTTTGTGTAAGGTTACCAAAACGATAGCGTGTATTTGCATAAGTTAGATACAATTTAGCTTTTGCTCTTGTTACCGCTACATAAAATAATCTTCTTTCCTCTTCCAGTTCTTCTTTTGTATTAATTGACATTGAATTAGGAAACAATGTTTCTTCCAGTCCGCCAACAAAAATTACAGGAAACTCCAGGCCTTTTGCAGCATGGATTGTCATTAGTTTTACTACATCGCTTTCTCCTTTGTCATCATCTGCATCCGTTAGCAATGTTATTTGTTGCAAATAGCTCCCCAGGCTTTTATCCAGCAGTTCGCCATCTTCGGTTGGTGTTTCAGTAAATTCTTTTATAGAGTTAAGCAATTCCTGAATGTTCTCATATCTCGCCAGCCCTTCTGTAGTTTTATCATTGAATAAATCTTTAATTATGCCGGTGCTTTTACCAACAATTACAGCCAGGTCGTATGCATTTTTTTTATCCAATTCACTTTGAAACATTTTTATTGTGGTTACAAAGTTATTGATCACTTCCAGCGTATTTGCTCTGTAACCAAACTCTGCTGCACGTTCCAGCACATTCCAAAATGAAATATTATTATTATTGGCAAAAATGATGGCTTTTTCAACCGTAGTTTTTCCAATACCTCTTGCGGGAAAATTTATTATTCGTTTTAATGCTTCTTCATCACCGGGATTAAGAATAATCCGCAGGTAACTTAAAAAATCTTTAATCTCTTTTCTTTGGTAAAAACTTATGCCCCCATAAATGCGGTAAGCAATATTCATGCGGCGCAGGCTTTCTTCAAAACTTCTGCTTTGCGCATTGGTGCGGTATAATATGGCAAAATCATTGTTACGAAAATGATTACGAAGCTTTTGCTCCTGTATTGCATCAGCGACATATTTTCCCTCATCATTATCTGTTGCTGTTCGTACGAGTTTTATTTTCTCCCCTTCATCATTAGCCGTCCACAATGTTTTAGGTAGTTGGCCTTTATTGTTAGCAATAATATCGTTGGCAACATGTAGAATACTTTGTGAACTGCGGTAGTTCTGCTCAAGCATTACAATTTTAACTTCATCATAATCTTTTTGAAACTGTAAAATATTTTCAATGGTTGCGCCGCGAAAACTATAAATGCTTTGTGCATCATCACCAACCACAGCTACATTCTCATGCATGGCGCCAAGCAGTTTTATAATTTGATATTGTGAAGGGTTGGTATCCTGATACTCATCAATCATGATGTATTTAAACTTGCGTTGGTATTTGCTCAGGCTTTCTGGATGAGTGCTTAGTAATAAATAAAACTTTAGCAACAGGTCATCAAAATCCATTGCGCCATTTTTAAAGCAGCGCTTACAATAAGCATCAAAAATTTGCCCCAGCATCGGTCGGTTGGCTCTTACATCTTCCTGCTGAATTGCATAATCGTTCATGTATTCAGCGGCAGTAATCAAACCATTTTTGGCCCCCGAAATGCGGTTGTAAACCACATTTGGTTTATACTGTTTATCATCCAGGCCCAATTCGTTAACCACTGTTTTCACAACACTCTTTGCATCATCAGTATCATAAATAGTAAAGTTGCGAGGATATCCAAGTTTGTCGGCTTCGGCCCTCAAAATTCTGGCGAACACTGAGTGAAATGTTCCGATATATAAATTTCTTGCCTGGTTATTTCCCAGAATTTTTTCTACCCTTTCCTTCATTTCAGCAGCAGCCTTATTCGTAAAGGTTAGTGCAAGAATATTAAAAGCATCAACGCCATTGGCCATCAGGTGGGCAATACGGGTGGTAAGCACTTTCGTTTTGCCGCTCCCTGCACCGGCAACAATCATGATGGGTCCATCACGATGCAACACAGCTTCTCTCTGCGGCTCATTCAATACCTGTAAATATTCCTGCATGATGTAAAGTTACGAATTGGGAAAGAGGGTAAAGATGATGTTAAGAAGTATTTAGTGAAGGTTTGGAAAAATTCTATAGTTACCGACATTCGTATTTCATAGCATCATTGTTGTAATTTTTCCTGAGTTCATCGAAGGACTCACTTGAACAGTATACTTTGTTGGTCTTTTATCTAAACCTAGAAAATTTCTTGCGGATCTTATTTTTTAGTGGCTACCCTCCAAATTGTATTTGCTGTATCATCTGTCACCAATAAAGACCCATCCTGTGCAAACACAACACCAACAGGCCTTCCATACACTTTGCTATTTTCAGTATCGGCGATAAATCCTGTTAAAAAATCCTGCATAGGTCCGTTAGGTTTCCCGTTTTTAAAAGGTACATATACTACTTTATAACCCGAAAGCACACTCCTGTTCCATGAGCCATGTTGAGCAATAAA
>MWVW01000213.1_pt1 | contig 13725 bp, 13 predicted proteins | sample 1047191 | NCBI WGS metagenome assembly MWVW01 (sample SAMN06349985, study PRJNA376086) | soil metagenome | isolation source: MtG22-5 sample Antarctic (ecotone) | place: Antarctica
GTGAAACCTACCACAAGATGAGTTTTCTTTTAAGGGTCGTTAAAGACTATAACGTTGATAGGCTACAGGTATAAAGGTGGTAACATCAAAGCCGAGTAGTACTAATTGCCCGTAAGCTTTATTTTTTTATTTTAAATTTTATTACAGTCTTTCCTTACAAAGTATTACAGCTTTCCCTTTATGTTAATTTATTGTGTTGAGTGTTGTATGTTGAGTGTTAAATGCAAATGCATTTCACTCTTCTATTACAATATTCAATCTCTACAAAATCAGTTGTTGGTTTTAAGTGTCAATTGTGTAAGATCATCTCACACAAAATTTAGCACTTAAACACTTAACACAACCTCTTTATGGTGGTTTTGCCGAGGGTGTTCACCTCTTCCCATACCGAACAGAGCAGTTAAGCCCCTCATGGCCGATGGTACTACACAAAAATGTGGGAGAGTAGGTAACTGCCATATCTATTTAAGCCTTTTCAGGAAACTGAGAGGCTTTTTTTATTTTATGGATGCAGTATCCTTCTAAATGATTTTCCACGAGATGAGAAAATAAATTAGTTTACTTTTTGGTGATAAAGTAACCTATAAAAATTCTAAGTTTACTTTCTGGTGAAAAAGTAAACTATAAAAAAATCTACAAAAGTTTATTAATGAAAATAGCAACCTATAATGTAAATGGCGTTAATGGGCGATTACCCGTACTGCTACGCTGGCTTAATGAAACATCACCTGATGTTGTTTGCCTGCAGGAATTAAAAGCACCACAGGAAAAATTTCCGGAGCAGGCCATAAAAGATGCCGGTTATAATGCTATATGGCACGGGCAAAAAAGCTGGAACGGTGTTGCCATACTTGCAAAAAATGAAGTGCCGAAAGAAAGATGCCGTGTGTTGCCCGGCGACCCTGAAGACAGCCACAGCCGATACATTGAAGCAGATGTGAGCGGAATAATAATTGGTTGCCTTTACCTGCCCAATGGCAACCCGGCTCCCGGGCCAAAATTTGATTATAAATTAAAATGGTTTGAAAGATTAACCCTGCATGCAGCAGAGCTTTTTGCCAAAAATGTACCTGTGGTATTGTGCGGCGATTATAATGTAATGCCAACCGAACTGGATGTTTATAAGCCGGAGCGTTGGGTAGATGATGCATTGTTCAGACCGGAAACCCGGGCGGCATTTAAAACGCTGGCAGCGCAGGGGTGGACTGATGCCATACGAAAACTATATCCTGATGATGTGATTTATACTTTCTTTGATTATTTCCGTAATGCTTGGATGCAGTATCCTTCTAAATGATTTTCCACGAGATGAGAAAATAAATTAGTTTACTTTTTGGTGATAAAGTAACCTATAAAAATTCTAAGTTTACTTTCTGGTGAAAAAGTAAACTATAAAAAAATCTACAAAAGTTTATTAATGAAAATAGCAACCTATAATGTAAATGGCGTTAATGGGCGATTACCCGTACTGCTACGCTGGCTTAATGAAACATCACCTGATGTTGTTTGCCTGCAGGAATTAAAAGCACCACAGGAAAAATTTCCGGAGCAGGCCATAAAAGATGCCGGTTATAATGCTATATGGCACGGGCAAAAAAGCTGGAACGGTGTTGCCATACTTGCAAAAAATGAAGTGCCGAAAGAAAGATGCCGTGTGTTGCCCGGCGACCCTGAAGACAGCCACAGCCGATACATTGAAGCAGATGTGAGCGGAATAATAATTGGTTGCCTTTACCTGCCCAATGGCAACCCGGCTCCCGGGCCAAAATTTGATTATAAACTTAAATGGTTTGAAAGATTGGCCCTGCATGCGGCAGAGCTTTTTGCCAAAAATGTACCTGTGGTATTGTGTGGAGATTATAATGTAATGCCAACCGAACTGGATGTTTATAAGCCCGAGCGTTGGGTAGATGATGCATTGTTCAGGCCGGAAACCCGTGCGGCATTTAAAACGCTGGCAGCGCAGGGGTGGACTGATGCCATACGAAAACTATATCCTGATGATGTGATTTATACTTTCTTTGATTATTTCCGTAATGCTTATGGCAGAAATGCAGGCCTGCGTATAGATCATTTTTTACTAAGCCCTCATCTTAATAAACGCCTTATTGCTGCCGGTGTTGACCACTATGTACGTGGATGGGAGAAAACAAGTGACCATTGCCCGGTGTGGATTGAGGTGGCGGAGAAATAAAGTAGAATTTTTTTTGGTTGCTAACAGTTGCTTTTCATAACATCATCCTGAAGTTTATCCTGCGTTAACCGAAGGGTCACTCACTTCATCGGCTTGTTAGCTAATCAACTTTTCTTATTTTTAAGACTAAACCAGTTTCATGTCTAACAAAACGCTGCTATCCGAAAGAGATATTTGCACAAAATATATAACACCTGCTTTATTAAAAGCAGGATGGGATATTGATAAACAAATTTTGGAGGAAGTATCTTTTACTGATGGTAAAATATTTGTGCGTGGAAAACTTACAGCAAGAGGCAAAAGAAAAAGAGCAGATTACATTCTGTATTATCGTTCTAATCCAATAGCAATAATTGAAGCTAAGGATAATAATCAATCCATTCGTTCCGGTATTCAACAAGCATTGGATTATGCAAAAATATTAGACATTCCCTGTGTATTTAGTTCAAATTACGATTTGGTTGTGATTTTGAGTTCATGGTGTTGATATAACAACTATTAAAGTTTAATTTATCAATTATATTTTTTCCAATAGAAAAGCGGGATCGATTTTTAATTTCTTGTATGCAGCTTTTAAAAAAGCAACATCAGGTTCTCTTTTTTTATTTAAAATTTGAGAAAGCTTAGGTGTTCCAATTCCCATTATTTCGGCAAGCTTTGCCTGGGATGGTATTTTAAACTGAAACATTTTTAACTCTATCATTTCTTCTATGGATGAAGGCATCGGAAGAGGATAATATTCATCTTCAAATTTTTCAGCATCTTCTGCCATTGAGCGAAGAATATTTAACTGAGCAGAGGAAAGGTTCTTTTCGCCTTTTTTCATTTTCTCATTAATCTTTTTCATTAATTTATTGTAGCCTGCTTTAGATTTAATTTTAGATTCAGTTGCGAGTTTCATTTTTTTAAAGTTTTATTGCCATAGCATATAATCCCTTATGCTGGCTACAAGGGGCTGGCTTTTTATAGGTTGGCGAGCGAAACCTTATCATATTGTTTATGTGTTCCAATAAAAAGTATAAATACTGTTCTCACTTTAAAGAATATTCTTGCTATTAACCGGTAGTGATTTCCTTTAATATTAAAAACGTACAAGTCGTTTCCCACGGCATCAACCGAATTAAAAGAATTCCTCATTTGATTAAAATTTGCCCAATTCGATTCCTTGGTGTTTGCATACCAATTTAATAATGCATCTTTTGATTCCGGAGCCTTGCTAATAAAAGCGTTGATCTTCGTCTTAGAAATTACTATCACCTTTTTGGTTTTTAGGTAAAATTACAAATTAAATTTTAAATAATGAAATATTATTTCAAATTATGAAATAATTATAATTGATTTAATTATATATCTCTTCGGGCATTATTTTTTTATCTTTCAGCCTAAATGCAATTACAGCTAATTCTTTTACTCATTAACCCACTGGCAAATAAAAAAGTAATTGCAAAAACAGTTGCACAGATAACAACAGCTTTAAATGAAAGAAAAATTGTTTTTGAATCTTTTACTGAATCCTGGCCCGCAGAAATAAATATTTATAAAGAAGTCTGGTTAATTGGCGGCGATGGTACGCTAAATTATTTTTTAAACTTTTATAAAAGTATTGAAATACCAATAGTAATTTTTAAAGGCGGTACCGGAAATGATTTTGCCACAAGGCTTTATGGCAAAGTGAGTGTTAGGGAACAAATTAATAAAGTACTTGCTGCCGAACCAAAATATGTTGATGCGGCTGAATGTAATGGCCGAAAATTTATAAACGGAGTAGGTCTCGGTTTTGATGGCGAAGTATTAAGATCAATAAATGCCATACGTTTATTGGGCGGACATTTAGGTTATTTATGGATGGTAATAAGAAAAATATTTTCTTTTAAGGAAGGTTTTTATCAAATACAATATAATGATGATGATCTTTCCGGAAAATATTTATTGGTTATGATAACCAATTCATCCAGCACCGGCGGCGGTTTCATGGTTTCACCTGAAGCGCAAATAGATGACGGCAAACTAAACATGGTATTGTGTAAGCCATTACCGGTTTTAAAAAGATTAAAATATCTTCCTGTAATTGAAAAAGGGAAACATCTTAATAAAGATTTTATTGTACACAAAACCATCACCAATATAAAAATTGAATGTGAAAAAGAAACGCTTGCACAAATTGACGGTGAACTGTTCAGCGCAAAAACATTTGACATTAAAGTGCTACCGGGGCGGTATCTTTTTAAATATTGAGAAATTTAAATCGTGAAACGTGAGACGTCAAACGTGAAAAGCGCAAATCTCACGTTTCACCTTTCACGTCTACGATAAATAGATTTCAAAAATTTATAAGTTCCTAATTATCTCATCTGCAAACTCACTTGTCTTTAAAAGTGTGGCATCTTTCATAAGGTTATAAAAATCTATCGTAACTTTTTTACTGCGGATAGTTTTTCCCACTGCATTGGTGATCTTTTCTGCAGCATCCCGCCATCCCATATATTCCAGCATCATAACACCGCTTAAAATAACCGAAGACGGATTCATTGTATTGGTATTGGCAAAACGCGGCGCTGTGCCATGCGTTGCTTCAAACACAGCATGTCCTGTTAAATAATTGATATTTGCTCCCGGCGCAATACCAATGCCGCCAACCTGTGCTGCCAGGGCATCACTGATGTAATCGCCATTTAAATTAAGGGTTGCAATTACTGAGTAATCCTGAGGAGCCAGCATTGCCTGCTGTAAAAAATTATCAGCAATGGCATCTTTAATGATTACTTTACCGCCAACAGAACTTATCCGCATTTCTTCATTAGCAACCGCTTCACCACTTTCTTTTTTGGTTGTTTCCCATTGGTTCCATGTATAAACGTTACCGCCAAATTCTCTTTCTGCCAGTTCATATCCCCAGTTCTTGAATGCGCCTTCTGTAAATTTCATTATGTTGCCTTTGTGAACGAAGGTTACCGAAGGCATTTTATGGGCGATGGCATATTCAATGGCTGAGCGTATCAATCTTTCTGAACCTTCTTTACTTACCGGCTTTATGCCAAAAGAGGTTGTTTCAGGAAAACGGATATTTTTTACCTGCAGTTCATTTTGTAAAAAATCCAATAATTTTTTTGCTTCCGGTGTGCCTGTCATGTATTCAATGCCTGCATAAATATCTTCAGTGTTTTCCCTGAAAATTACCATGTTCACTTTTTCTGGCTGCCACATGGGGGAGGGAACGCCTTCAAAATATTTTACGGGTCTAAGACAAACATAAAGATCCAATTCCTGACGCAAAGCCACGTTCAAACTGCGTATGCCACCACCAACGGGTGTTGTAAGCGGACCTTTAATTGACAACAAATATTTCCTGAAAGCATCCATGGTTGCTTCGGGCATCCATTGCCCGGTTTGGTTAAATGCTTTTTCTCCTGCGAGTACTTCCAGCCATTCTATTTTCTTTTTGCCGCCATATGCTCTTTCAATGGCTGCATCAAAAACCCGTACACTTGCTTTCCATATATCCGGTCCAATGCCGTCGCCTTCTATAAAAGGGATTGTAGGGTTATCGGGCACATTAAGACTACCGTTTAAACCCATTGTAATTTTTTCTGCCATAGTATCTTAATTAGTTTAACTGTTGGATTTTATTATTGGAATGTTTTTTATTTTTTTCTTAGATCTCATTTACTTTTTTTGCTTAATCAAAAAAGTAACAAAAAAAATCAAGGCTGCAGAAAAAAAGCTAAAAACTTGAATATAAACCTAAAATGAAATTAGCCCAAACATTTGAATAAGGTCAAGCTATGTGCGACCTACCTGCAAAATATAAATCCAAACATTGGTAAGATCAATTTCATTTTTTTACGCCATATATTCAAATTTTCTTAACGCTTTTTTTCTGAGGCCGTTAACACTTTTCAATAATGAATATTTTATATCAATAATTAATATTCAGTGAACAGTTCAGCCAGCCGTTATCGATGGAAACTCCATCATATTTTTTATAAAAATTTATTGCGGGTTCATTCCAATCTAACACCTGCCAGACTATGCCACTGAATTTTTTTTCTTTTGCTTCTTCTATCAACCTGTCGAATAATAATTTACCAATATTTTTCCCCCTATGTTCTTCATTTACTAAAAAATCTTCGAGATACATGCGTTGTCCTTTCCATGTTGAATAGCGCACATAATATAATGCAAAGCCCTGCACCTCACCATCCACTTCAGCTACAAATGCCCGCCATACAGGATTGTCACCAAAGCCGCTTTCTTCAAAATGTTCCAGAGTAACAGTAACTTCATCCGGGGCTCTTTCATAAACAGCCAGTTGATGAATGAGTTCCAGTAGTCTTTTGCAATCTTTTTTTTCTGCAGGTCTTATAAATACAGCCCCTTCTAAATCTCCCCCCATAGGAGAGACTTTCGAAGATTCTGATTCATTAAAGTTATTTTCTAAATTCATAAATAAACTCTTAAATATTTTATGTGTTTGAAGTATAGCGAACTTTTAAAGTCCTCCCTTTAGGGAGGATTTAGGAGGGTGTCAGGCTTCTATCCAAATCATTTAAAATGTCAGCAATATTCTCAATGCCGACACTCATACGAATTAAGCCATCTGTAATTCCGTATTGTTCTCTTTTTTCTTTTGGTACACCATAATGCGTCATTGATGCAGGATGAGATAAAAGGGTATCGCAGGTACCAAGTGAAACAGCTCTTACACACATCTGTAATTTGTCAATAAAATTTTTACCGGCCTCTAATCCATCCTTTAATTCAAAGCTTAACATTGCTCCGGGATGTGACATTTGTTTTATGGATGTGTGATGATCCGGGTGCGAAGCCAATCCTAAATAATTCACTTTGCTTACAGCGGCGTGTTGCTCCAGGAATCCTGCCACTTCCATAGCATTATGACAATGGCGTTCCATCCTTACTTCCAGTGTCTTCATTCCCTGTACCAATAAAAATGCGTCGAAGGGATTACTGTTGCCTCCAAGCAGGCGGTGAACTTTTGTCATTCCTGTCTCCATGTACTCAATGTGAATACTTGACAAAGCCCCACCAATTGCGGTTCCATGACCGTTTAAAAATTTTGTAGTGGAATGAAAAACATAATCAACCCCATATTTAAAAGGCTGTTGCAGGTAAGGAGTTGCAAAAGTATTATCAACAGCAACTATCAAATTATGTTGTTTTCCTAATTTGGTTAGCTCCTCTATATCCACACATTGAATGGTAGGATTAGCAGGGGTTTCCAGGTAAAGCATTTTTATTTTGTCGTCTGATTTTAGTGCATCTTCTGATTTATTCAGATCTCTCAAATCAACAATAATGGTTTCAATGCCTAAGCCAGGCAACACCTTTTCCAAAAGTTCCTGCATGCCTCCATACAAAGAAAAATGGGTAAGAATCTTATCCCCTGCTTTTAAATTTCCTATTATTAATGTAGATAAAGCAGCCATACCACTTGCATGCAGAATGGTCTTCACTTTAAGCTGATCTCCATTATGATCATTTATGCCAAAGGTTTCCAGTGCGGAAATTTTTTCTTCAGCTTCCGTCATGGTAGGGTTTCCCCAGCGGCTGTAGATATAACCTTTTTCTTCCCCGGAAAAACGGCGCATACCCTGCTCTGCATTGTCGAATACGTAAGTGCTGCTTGCATAAATGGGGGTAAGATGAGAATAATTTGCATCCTGTTGATGACCGCTATGAACAGCTGCTGAACCAAAACCTGTAAAATCAAAATCCTCCGGCATGTTAATAATTAATAATGAAAAATGAGCAACGAATAATTAAGTTTGAAGCAAATGTAACAAAAACATGAAGCAACTTTTACAACAATATGCAGCCTATAATATATGGGCTAATAAAAAAATAATTGAAACGGCAAAACAGTTATCAGAAGAACAGATCAATAAAGAAATTGTAAGCAGTTTTCCATCTGTTTATAAAACTGTGTTGCATTTAATGGAAGTTGAAAATGCATGGTGGGAAAGATTAAAACTTGTTGAACATCCAAGCCAATTCGGATGGTTTACAGGCAATTTTGACGAGCTTTCAAATAAGCTATTAGAATTATCCCAACAATGGCACAACTGGATACACAATACAAATGATCAAAACATCTCTCATGTATTTGCTTATCAAAATTCGAGGAAGGAGCATTTTAAACAGCCTGTTTATGAAATGCTATTGCATTTGTATAATCATCAAACTTTTCACAGGGGGCAGGTGGTTATGATGTTCAGGCAATTGGGGTTGGATAAAATTCCGCCGACAGATTTTATTGTTTTTAGCAGAAAAAAATGATGTGCAAATATGCAAATGTGTACATGTGCGAATGTAGATGAGAAGAGTTTTTAATTTGCATATCTGCACATTTGTAATCTGCACATTTACCTGGTATCATACGCCCACTTAACCAGTGTAGCTCCCCATGTAAAACCTCCGCCAAAGGCTGACAGCACAATGTTATCGCCTTTCTTTAATTGCTTTTCCCATTCCCACAAACAAAGTGGAATTGTTGCTGAAGTTGTGTTGCCATACCGTTGAATATTCAGCATTACTTTATCAATGGATAAACCCATTCTGTTTGCCGTAGCATCAATAATCCTTTTATTGGCCTGGTGGGGAACCAGCCATGCAATATCATCTCCTGTTAAATTATTTTTCTGTAAAAGCTCATAGGAAATATCTGCCATACCCTTAACTGCAAATTTAAAAACAGCAGGGCCTTCCTGGTATATGTAATGATCTTTAGCCATTACTGTTTCAACACTGGCTGGCCTGCGTGAGCCGCCTGCTTTCATATGCAGGTAAGGCTCCCCGCTTCCATCAGTTTTTAATAAACTATCCAACACGCCATAGCCTTCATAATTTGGCTCCAATAATATCGCGGCGGCCGCATCGCCAAATAGAATACAAGTTGTACGGTCACTATAATCTGTTATGGCACTCATTTTATCTGTACCCACCACTACCACTTTTTTGTATCTGCCACTTTCAATAAATGAAGCACCTGTGGTTACACCGAATAAAAATCCGGAGCATGCAGCGCCGAGATCAAACCCAAAAGCATTTACAGCTCCTACTTTATGAGCAATAATATTTGCAGTTGCTGGAAAAAGCATATCGGCTGTAACTGTGCAGCAAATGATAACATCAATTTCCGATGGATCAATTCCTCTTTTTTTACATAATTCCAAAACTGCCGGAGCTCCCATATCAGATACCCCTTTATCTTCTCCTTTTAAAATTCTTCTTTCTTCTACACCTGTTCTTGTCTTTATCCATTCGTCGTTTGTATCAACCATTGTCTCCAGTTCGGCATTGGTAAGCCGGTATTCAGGTAAATATGCCCCCACCGCCGTAATGGCTGCTGTAATTTTTTGGCTCATTAAATCTTATTTAAAAACTAAAAATACAACTTAACGCGTATTTCATTTATAAAGGATAAACAATTCGTAATATTGAATATCAAACAAGTGAAAAGCTTATATTTATACTGATTTTACAACATGATCGCATACTTAGCAGGCAAATTTCCCTACAAAAATCCTACAGTAGTTTATCTTGATGTAAATGGCGTGGGATATGAAGTGAATATCAGTTTAAACACCTGGTCGCAGATACAGAATCTTACTGAAGGAAAATTATTTACTTACCTGCAGGTAAAAGAAGATAGCCATACTTTATATGGTTTTTTTGATATAGGAGAGAAGGAAATGTTTGTAATGCTGATAGGCGTTTCAGGGGTTGGTGCAGCAACTGCAAGAATGATGTTGTCTTCTATGAAGCCGGATGAAATTAGTAAGGCGATTTTGCAGAATAATGCAAAATTACTGGAAAGTGTAAAAGGAATAGGCAGGAAGACTGCAGAAAGATTAGTTTTAGAATTGAGAGATAAGGTTAATAAACAGTCATTTGAGGTAAGTGTTTCACATCCAAAAGGCAATAGCTTAGAACTGGATGCGTTAAATGCCCTTATGGCTTTAGGAATATCAAAACCAATTGCTGAGCAATCAGTTAACAAAATAATTCGTACTGAACCATCCATTATACATCTGGAGGACCTGATTAAAAAAGCATTAAAAGCTATTTGAGGAAAAAATTCTACCTAATTATTGATGGATGTTGCTTCAACAAAAACTTACACCAAAACTTATTGGCTTAGGTTTATTATTTTTTATTTTACCTGCTTCTTTGCAAAAAATATTTGCACAGGATACGCTTAGATATCCTATCCAGGACAGGCGGGGAGATTTTATTTCAACTGATAAACGAACCTTCGATCTTAACCAGCCCTCCAATATTACAGATTCTGTTGCCTACGACCCCGTAACAAAGCGGTATTATGTGTATGAAAAAGTAGGAAGCAAATATTACAGAACTCCTACGTGGTATACATTTGATGAATTCATGGCGCTGCAGGCCAAAAAAGATGAAAGAGAATATTTTCAAAAGCGTGCCAATACTTTAAGCCTGTTGAACAGGCGATTGATAAAGCCGAGACTTAATATTTATGATAATCTTTTCAACAGGTTATTTGGTAATGGAAAAATAATTTAACAGGAGATGATATTGCATGGCTGGTTCCGCACCAGGCCAATAAAAGGATTATTGATGCTACGGCCAATCGCATGGGTTTATCCATTGATAAAGTAATGCTGAATATTCAACGGTATGGCAACACAACTTCGGCAACTATCCCTTTGTGTTTATGGGAATGGGAAAAGCAATTGAGGAAAGGCGATAACATTGTGCTTGCTGCCTTCGGCGGTGGTTTTACATGGGGTGCAACACTGGTAAAGTGGGCTTATGATAGTGATTAAATTTTAAAATTCCAGTTTCCGCTAGTTGCATAAAGATTTCCGCCAAACCCCTTGTAATTACTTTACGAAAGTGATGGTTCCATTTGCCTGTTTAAAATTACCGTTGTTGAGTTTTACCGAATCAACTTCCTATATGTTATAAGGGGTATGGCGGCAATATGAAATCGTTTTAGTTAACCATTTTATTTCCAAGCTATCCAGTGGTGTTTGTGAATTATAATAAATGTATTTCTTAGTTATGGGTTGTATAAAAGTTAAAATCCATTGTTGAATCCCTGGTATTTTTCCTTACAATCTATTCATAATAGCAGGGTTCGTCTGTTTCAAGATCTTTATGCTATCCGGGTTATATAAAGCAGCATTCTCAAACACTAAATTTTTCCCTTGTTGGTTTACAATTTTCGCAACAAAAAATTGTGTGTTAGGTGGAGGATCACCACACCCAGGTTTCTCACAGGAGATGACACTTATAATAACACTGCTGAGAATACAAGTATGAATTATTAAGAGATTTAGAGAAGTATACTGATTGTTTTTTAGCATAATTTACGATTAACTGGGATCAATGAGTTAGACATCTCCGATAATTAAAACGTTGCAATTAAAAACACTGCAATTAAAAAGAAAATTGCAGATTTTAATAACTTTTTCATTTTAAATTTTTAAATGTTGATATAATCAGAAATATACTTTCCCTGTATTTAGAGTAAAGAAAAACTCTGATCGAGTACCTTCATCTTAATGTTATTTAAACTATTTACCTATTTTAATGATGATTGGACACTGACATTCAAGCTTCATACTTACAATGGAAGATTAAGTTGTAGGAACAGAAATGAATGATTTATCTTATTAATGTAACCATTCCCTTTTGCACTATTTTTTTATCAAGGTAATCTACGCCTTCAATCATCCATACAAATACTGCAGCATCTTTTGATCTTCCTTTGAAAGTTCCATCCCAACCTGCATTCTGTTGTGTAGAAGAAAATATTATTTGTCCCCAGCGATCAAATATTTTAAAATAATTTATTTGCTTAATTCCAATTCCTATAGGTTTGAATACATCATTTAAACCATCTCCATTTGGTGTAAATGCATTAGGTGTATATAAGCCAGGGGCGACTTTATAAACTCTTACGCTAATAGTATCAGTTGCAAAACAACCTGAACTGGCAGATGTTGTTAATACATAAGTAATATCATCATTAAGCAACGCAATGGGATTAAAAATGTTTATATCTGATAATCCTCTTGAAGGTGACCATAAATATAATAGACCTCCCGTTCCTTTTAATTGCAATGGTTGATTAATTACAATTGATGTATCTCTTGGTCCGGCATCAGCAATAACTTTTTCCACCCGAACAACCACTGTATCAAACACAGGTTTAAGGCAACCTGATGAATCCAGGATTGCAACAACATATTGAATACTTCTAGAAGGTTTAGCAATAGGATTAGGAATGTTTGGGTTATTTAAAAAGATAGCCGGAGACCAGCTATACATAATTCCTCCGGTTGCATTTAGTTGCACACTATTTCCCAAGCATAAAGAAGTATCAGATATGCCTGCAAATGGCGGATAGAAAGATACTTTTATTTTTACTGAATCTGTAGATTGGCATTTCCCTATATTTCCAATAACATAAAAAGTGGTTGTTACTGTTGGGTTGGCAATTGGATTTTTAATTGTTCCCTTATCTAAAAAAGGTACAGGACTCCATTGATATTGTAATGCATCACTAATCGGATTTAACTGGTATGAATCTCCTGCACATATTCCTGTATCTCTTCCTGCTTCAATCGTAACAAATTGCTTTACATCAACAAAAACTGAATCAAACGTTTTACATCCCAAAGCATCAGTTAGAGTAACATAATACATTGTAGGTGCATCAGGACTTACTAATGGCGAAACATTATTTTGATTATTGATATTATAATCAGGTGTCCAAAAAGCATTTCCATTACCTATTGCATTTAACTGCAAAGTATCAATGGAGCATATCAATGTATCACTAGTAACTGTGAGATCAGGCTTGTCCTTTATTACTACAGGTTTTGTAATTGTTTTAATACATCCTTTGCTATTTCCTACTGTAAGACTAACATTATAATTGACTGCATTACTAAAAAGGTGTTGAGGGTTTTGCAAAGTTGAGGTATTTGAAGGAGAGGTAGCATCATTAAAATTCCATACCCAAGAATCTACTACGCCATAAGTAGTTTGCGTTTTATCAAAAAATTGAATTTGAGTATTTTTACATTGTCCGTTGCTTGTAAATGCAGGAAAAAAGCCAGGATAAATGTAAGCTAAAGAGGAAGCGGAATCTTCGCAACCTCCCGGAACCGTAATCTTTAAATTTATTTTAAAAACTCCTGTATCAGAATAAAGATGTGTTGGTGTAGGCGAAGAGGAAAAATTATTAGCACCAGTTGCAGGATCTCCAAAGTTCCAATTATAAGTACTTCCTGCAGGAGGAGTTCCTTCATTTTTAAAAGTCAAAGAAAAATCATCGCACATAATGTATTTTGACATCAAGGCCGCAACAGTTGATTGACAACTTGCTACATCAATATGTAATTCTTTACGGGTAGCCCCTATTAAAATACCCTTTCTATATTCATTTACTACAACAGCTACAACATAGGTTCCTAAATTAGAAGGAGCTATTCCGGAAATCATTCCCGTTGCAGCATCTATGGTAA
>MWVW01000214.1_pt1 | contig 13720 bp, 11 predicted proteins | sample 1047191 | NCBI WGS metagenome assembly MWVW01 (sample SAMN06349985, study PRJNA376086) | soil metagenome | isolation source: MtG22-5 sample Antarctic (ecotone) | place: Antarctica
TTATGGCAACAAAAATATCAATTCGAAAAAGAGGCCGGAAGGCAGGCAATGGTCAATTCACAACGGTAAAATATGCGGAACACATCGACATACTGCAATTGTAGAAACAATAAAAGTTCCGGTTAAACCAAATAGATTTGTACATGAAAAAGCATCTACGAAAGATCTTCCGCAAGGAAAGGATGGTGATGTTATAAAGATCGCAGGGCTGGTGCTGGTGCGGCAACGACCCGGCACGGCGGGTGGTATTTGTTTTATGACCATTGAAGATGAATGGGGCTTTGCCAACCTGGTTATTTTTCAAAGCCTGTTTGATACGTATCGAAAAGAGATACTGCAATCGAAACTGATTATGGTAGAAGGCAAGCTGCAGATTGAAGGAGAAGTGATCCATGTAATTGTGCGTAAATGTCATGACCTGTCCAAACTATTAAGAGCACTCACTCCAACAAAAAATGAAACACCCAATGTGCAAACACTGGCCTTCCCTGATGAAACATCCATACCACCGGGCTTGAATAAACGCAGCCAGGTACGGGAAAGAACAAATGAACAGGCTATACCAGGGGCCAGAAATTTTAAGTGAAGGTGGTTGGTTTTGCCAACTGCTAACGCTTTTGGACAAGTGAAATAGAAAGACACCATGTAATGAATAAAAGCTATCTTACCTTTTTCCATTTCACCAAAACGGCCTAAAATAGATCTGTTTTTATCATAGAAATCCATGGCGTTTGAGGGCCCCACCCGGAGTTAAATGAAATGATGCAGCGGATCTTTATAAGGAAATGATTCCAGCGGAACCCTTTTCTTTGAAATAAATCTTATCCCCGCCACCATTTATCTTCATCCTCATTACTCTCATCATCAAAACCATAATTATATGGCTGACCGTTTTCATCGTCATATTTCGCATTTAGGTGATAGGGATAATATTTCATCCATTCACTACCGTATTTTCTTTTGAGATGTATAATGTCAATTTCTAAATGCCTTGCCCGTTCTTCTTCGGGACTTAATTCCTCATCACAAAAGCCGGAAAATAGTTCAGCATAAAATGCACACTGGCAATATTGACTCAATGCACATTCACCATGCTTAGCACCGGGGCTACAAAGCTCAAAGAAGCCCATATGCCAACGTTTTATTTTTGCCTGCTGATCAAAATTTTGGCGGATAGTAGAATATTGAATACGTTCCGGGACCTGGGTCTGCAGTACAAATGACCAGTTATAAGCATCCAGCAATTTTTTCAATGCAGCAAGAAGACTATTCACCTGGTGATCATTCAGCATTTCTTCAGGCGGAAGCATTTCCCGGGTGATGCCTGTCCATTCTTCGAGGCTGCGAACGGGTGCATTTTCATTTTCTTCTTCATCAGTAATAAAGTCATCTAAATTCAGTTCCTTTTCAATAAATGGAAGGCTTACATTTTCAGTGGCATCAGCTATATCACCAAGAAGTTGTTCAATGTATTTTTTCATAAGCTGAATTTTTTTACTGCTCCGCGGGGTTGGCAAATTGTTTTAGTTTATTTACGGTTGTTACTTTTTCTAAACCCATGGTCCTATTGTCACCAATCTTTGTCAGGCTTGCATTTTAATTTTTGGATTAATTATGGTACAAGCAGAAGTAACTCAGATTGATCATCGTTGCATCGCATCCCTGTACTAATGCAAAGTGTATGAACATAATGCAACCATTATAATTGTTTTCTGGGAAACGCTGAACAAAAAAGACATGATATGCACGGTTTAAAACCTTTTAAAGCCCTATCTTATTGGTTATTAAACCGCTGAAAATCTCTTCTTCAGCCAATCGTTCACAAATCCATCTTTACTCCATTATTTTTCAACCAGTTCTCATGAACTCGGAAGTTTGGCATTTTCTTATCTAACTCATTCCAGAATTCTGTTGAATGATTTGGAAATTTTAAATGAACCATCTCATGTGTGATGATATAGTCAAGCACAGAAACAGGAGCCATGATACATTTCCAGTGAAAGTTCAAACCGTTCTTTGGTGTCCACGAAGCCCAACGATTTTGTAACTCTAAAACTTTTATTGATGTCGGTTTGTGCTGAAACTTCTCTTCAATCAGTTTCATTCTCTCTTTGATTTTCTTTTCTGCTTTGTCACGATAAAACACTTTGAATAGTTTATCTGCCTTATCCAAATATTTTTTGTCAAGATGAAAAAAGCCATCACTGATTTTTAATGGCACTTCCTGATTCTCTTTAATTGTCAGACGATAATTTCTTCCAAGATAAAGGAAGGATTGACCGTTGACGAATTCACGATTTACTTTTCCCTGATTCAGTTCTTTCCACTTCGCCAGCTTTTTATAAATCTGATACTCTCTTGATTTTACTGCTGCTTCAACTTTATCATCTGATGCAGTAACAGGTGCAAGCACCCTTACTGAACCGTTGCGTTCAATAAAAATACTCACCGTTTTTCTTCTGTCGGTTTTCTCAATGGTAATATTAATGTCGTCTAACTTCATCTGTCTGAACTATGATTTTTAGGATTAAAGGATTTTAGGATTGATTGCATCTTTGTAAATCTTGAATGCGGTTTTTTGCAAGTTTCATTAATTCAGTTGCTACTTCTGTTGCCTTTACTGAAAGTCCGTCAATTCGTGAATAGCGAATTTCATCTTCAATCATTCCTTCAATGCGTTTTCTTTCGGCTGCTTTGTCTGTCCAGAAATTATTTATCGCCGCTGTTTCTTTCAGAATCAAAAGCAAAGTATGTGTAAGTTCCTTCGCCTTGTGAATTTCAGTTTCGTTTTCTGTTGGCAAACTTGCTTTCAGCAAATCAAAAAACGGCTGCTTCAATAATTGAGATGCCTTCTGTTTCAGGTTTTCTACCTGCCGACATTTCATCTCTCAATTCACCCAATTGTTTTACAATGTCCTCCCAATTTTCTTTGTAAGCATTTAGAATTGTTTCAAGCCGGTCTTTGAAACGACTGTAAAGCGTTGGGTCTTTATCCAGATTTACTTTAATATGCCACCGAATGGCATGTTCCATTTCCGATGCTTTTGATTTCGGTGTCTTATTAAAGTAATCCACTTTGCTTTTGAATTCATCTGATAGAATCGAAACCTGTTGAACCTTTGTATCAATGCCCAATGAGAAAAGGTGTTTGTCAATTAACTGCCGGACTTTTTGTGAAGCCCATTTCAAATCCATCGTTTCATCTTTGTAACGGTCTTTGATTCTCCAAAGCAGGTAGCCTAATCGTTTTGCACGTATCCAATATTCTACACCGGCTTGCGTATTGAAAAGTAAATCCAAACTGTCAAAGAAACTTTTGGAATAGGTGAGTAGTTCTGCTCTGAACTTTATGTTCAGAGCTTGTTCAATACAACTTTCTGCAAATTCAAATTCGGCTGTGCTGTCAGTAAATTTTTGATTGAGAAAATTTTCAATCTCATTCAGTTTGTTCTCGGTAAATAAATTCAGAATTCGTTTGTATCTTGATTCAAGAACAGGAATTTCTTTGTTGATGTCACGGAATACATTCAAAAAATTTTTGAGTTTGTCTTTGTCTTTGTCAGTGTATATTGCTAATGCATCACTCAAATGTTTTGTTACTCCATAATAGTCCACAATCAATCCAAATGATTTTCCTTTTTTGGTTCTGTTCACACGGGTGATTGCCTGGAACAAATCGTGTTCTCTCATTCCCTTATCCAAATACATCACTTGCTCAATGGGTGCATCATAGCTCGTAATCAAGCGATCGCATACGCAAATGATTCCAATTCCCGATTCCGGTTTCCCGTAATCAAAATCTTTTTTGAAACTATTCTTTGCATCGGTATCCAATGCTTCCCTTCTTGCTTTGCTGATATAGCCCTGTTCGTTGTTTCCTAAACTTGAAACAATTGCCTGCACTTTCAAAAATTCCAATTGCTTTATCCGTTCATCATCCCGTTCTCCATCAGGCAATGTCTTAAGTTCTGCAATTTTATTTTGAATGGCAATTTCCAATTCATACTTGTAACGCACTGCTGCAACAATGCTTGAAGCAACAACCTGAGCTTTGAAACCATTTATCAGGATATCAGTGTAGTAATGTTCAATGATGTCTTTTGAAATTTCTGCGATGCGGTCTTTGCTTTCTAAGTAAGCGATGAACGAGCCATATCGCCTTTGAATTTCCTCCCTCTCTTCCTGCGTTCTTTGCTTAAACATATCTTCAAACTCCGCGTCAAACAATTCCTTGTCGTCAATCTTATCTTTTGATACTTTACCAATGTATTTAATTTCTACAGTGGCTCTGTCGATAACGGCTTTATCAAATTTGTAAGAGTCAATCCAGGGTTCTCCGTTCTTGTCTAGCCTTCCACCAAAGCGTTCATGTGTTTTTGTTTCATGCCTTTCAGTAATTAATGGCGTGCCGGTAAAACCAATTCGCACTGCATTAGGAAAGGCATTGAATAAATTATCTCCCATGTCGCCTCCCTGTGTCCGGTGTGCCTCATCAACTAATAAAAGAATTCTGTCGCTATTGTTTATTGTTTCAAATTGTACAAAAGTTGGAACAATACCCGCATCAATAAGTGATTGTGCTGAAATATTATTATTAGCCAAAAATTTATGAATCATCACCATGTTCAGATCGCCTGTGTCATCATTCAGTTCATGAAGGTCTACCCTGCTCTCAATTAAATTAAGTGTTTCATTTGCCAGCACTGCTGTCTCCGAAAGTTGTTCTTCCAGATCAAGCCGGTCAACTATAAAAATAATTTTCAGATCTTTAAGATCATCACAACTGCGGAGTTTGCGAATAAGAAAAACCATTGTCAAACTTTTTCCGCTTCCCTGTGTGTGCCATACCACTCCGCCTTTCTCCATCTGGGTATTTCCTTCTCTCAGATTGCGGATAATTTTTCCTACTGCCCTGTATTGATTATAACGTGCTACAACCTTTACCTCTACGCCTTTTTTAATTTCCATAAAAAGAGTGAAGTGCTTTAGTATGTCAACCAAAATTTCTTTGTTTAACATTCCGTGTATCATCACTTCCTGCCGTTCTTCGCAGGGAGGGTAATCGCAAGTCTTGTATTCTTCAGGAAAAATATCAACCCAGTTGTTATAGAAATCAAACTCAGCGCTGGTGGTTCCTGCCCTTGCCTCCGTGCCGTGTGTAATGATGCTGAAAATGTTGTAGTGAAATAATTTTTCCTCGCCTTCTTTTGCTGCGTAATCATCCTGCCTTGTGTTGGCATATCGTGTTACCTGCAGGTATGCCTCACTCAATGGCTCCGCAACTTCAAAATCTTTTGCCTCTACAACCACTACAGGCAAACCATTCAGGAATAAAACAATGTCGGGAATAATTCCGGTACGGCTTGCGCCCGGAGTAAGTAAACGAAACTGATTAATGGCTATAAAAGAATTCTTATCCCAGTTTCTGAAATCAATCAAACGAACTGTAGGGTTTATTTCTCCCGTGAGTTCATTTTTATTTACAGTGGTGCCTTTTAAAAGCAGGCGGTGAATTTCTTTGTTGGCCTCGTGCAGGCTTTTTCCCGGAAAGTTTTGAATTTCAAAAAGTATTTCGTTCAGTTGTTTTTCAGTAAGCCACTCTTTTCCATCAACAGTTTTATTAATTGCTTTAATGCTGTCTTTAAAAACTTTTGGCAGCAAAACCTGTTTGAAATTTTCTCTCAAACTTTTGCCGGGTTCCTGCGGAACACCTTGGCCCTGGTCAATAACGTGCCAGCCTAACTGGCGGAGTTTGTCAAGAAAAGGCTTCTCTACATTGATGTATTCCATTGTCTGAACTATGATTTATTTGATTTTTGTGATTCTGGTGATTTGAATTTTTTATTTGTAAATCGCTTAAAATTTAAACTTATTTCTCCGAAGCTTATTAGTAATCCAATTTCAAGATTGTATGCTTCCAGGTAATTTATTGCTTGCGCAAAATGAACATCTTCCAGCTGGGTTATTGCCTTCAGTTCAACTGATATAATTCCTTCTACCAGAAAATCAACCCGTCTTGTTCCTATTTGTTCTTCCCGGTAAAATATTGGCCTCTCAAATTCACGACTGAATTCAATTCCTGCCAAGCGCATTTCAATTTCCAACGCCCGTTGATAAATGATTTCCTGAAAACCGTTGCCAAGTGTTTTATGCACTGTCATAGCACATCCAATTATCTTTGATGTGAGTTCAGAATATTTGTATTGTTCTTTTATCATAGTAATCATTTAATCATAAAAATCATAGTTCAGACATTTTATTTATGCGCTTTCTAAGTCCGTTAATTCTCTCCATCAATTTATCCCACGAAAGTGATTCCCTGTAAATCATACTCTCCTGCATTTGCTGGTAATCCTTTTTCCATGCGGCAAGTAAATTATCCGGCGGAACAGGATTTACTTTACCAGGTGCATGATTGGCATAATCAATTCCCCGGAGAGGTGTGATAGTTTTTCGATGCTCAACGATGTGCTGATACAATTCTTTATTGCCTAATCCTTTTTCAGCAAACTCTGTGTCCATCAGTTTTTCCAGGTCATATAAATGGCGGCTAAGACGGTCAACTTTTATTTTTTCTGATGGCTGCTGAAACTCTTCGTGCAACAGAAATACTTTTTCAAGAAATGTACGTTCAGGATTTACAGTTGGAATTGTAATAGAAGTATCTGCAAAATTTCTTCCTTCAAAATGTTCCCCAACGAAAGAAGAGAATTGTTTTTCAGTAAATGGTTCAATCAATGACCGGCTGCCGATTTCAATCAGCACCCTTGGCTGCAGATATTCCGACTTATCTGTAACGCCGGGATAGTTAACCTCAATAATCAAAGGATCCTGATCGTTGGAAGTTGGTTCTCTTAACTGCAATACCACATCACTAAACCCTGTATCTTTAAAAGTTTTCTGCAGCAACGGAAAGAAATTTTCTGAAATAAATTTTAGAGAATGCTCACGGAGCTTTTTCACCTGTGAACCCGTCATTGGTTTGTTGAATCCCAAAAATTTTCTATCCAAAGCCAGATCAATATCTTCAGAAAAGCGGTCAATTAAATTCCATGCTTTGCTTAATGATGTGCCGCCTTTAAAAACGGTATGTTCTCCTATCTCAGTTTGAAAAACCAATTCCAAAGTCCGCATCACCCACCAATCTTTTTCAATGGCAGCAGGCGGCAGTTTCAGCTTCTTGGCAATTTCACCAAAGATGTTCTGTTTGTTTTGTTCAGTTAGTTTGAACCATTGCTGTAATGAATCTTTATTCATTGCCTGCATGTTTTAGAATTGGTTTTATGATTTCCCGTATCCATGCAGGGGCATGTCGGATGTCGTGTTCTAACCTTGTGGGTTTTTCTTTCCTCAGCAGATCCTGTATTTTTTTTATCTCCTCTTCGGTTACATTCTCTTTTCCGATGGTTCTTAATGCCTGTATTGCCAGTCCGCTTATTTCACCAACTGTAGCAACATTTTTTGGTGTGGCTTTTTTGAAGGTGATAGTGTTGTTCCCGACTTTTATTTTGCGTGCTGCACCATCAGTAAGGTAAATTACATTCATCGACATTTGTGTAGAAAGCCCTAAGCGGTTAAGTGCATAAATGCCGGTAGGAACGATGCGTGCCTTGTCTCTTTTTGCAATGGCTTTGGCAATGTCATCAATACCGGGTGTCACTTTGCCAACAATGCTGTCTGTTTGCGGACGAACATAAATGCCCGCTGCAACTCTTTCTAACTCTCCTGCATTGGTCAAACGCTGCAGACTTTTTTTTACAGCCTCCGTTTTTCCAAAGGCAATAAAGCTTTCGGTAAAGAATAGCACACCCCTCCCTGCTTTCTTTATTCTGTTAAGCACTTGTATTTCAATGCTTTTTGCCATATAATTGGCTTAATCTTGTCCCAAATTTAGTAAATATTCGGGACAGAGTGGTCACATATTTAGTAAAACATTTGTGACAAGTTTATCCCGTTATCAATCTTTTTTTACTTCCTCCTCCACGTTTACTTTCTTCCTCCCACTCAACAAGTCATTCATCAATCCTTGTTTGATGGATTGTATTTTTTGCAGGTAGGTTTGTTCGGTGGTGAGCTGCTTATTTATTACGCCTAATCTTTTTACAATTTCTTTTTGCTCTTCAATCTTGGGTATTGGGATAATGTGTTTTGCTAGTTCGGATGTGTTAATGTGTTTAATTGTAGAGCCGATAATTATTTTATCTAGTTCATGTTTTCCAACTTCACTATTGAGATAAAATGAAATGAATTCAGAATAAATAATTTCTTTAAAAAATCTTGTGATAATTAATGCATGACAATTTGCTTCAATGAAATTTTCGGGAACAACCGCACAGGTTCCTATGTGACCCGATTGAACACAAAGCATATCTCCAGGTTTTAATTGTGATTTCACATGGCTGCTATGAAATTCTTTGGAGATGTATCTCATGTTTCTAAAGTCAATAAAATCTTCCCTAATATTTGTTCCGAACAAATACGGAATACCATTGTCAGAATTTGTGTAGTATGGAGTTGCAATTCCGACAAATCCATTTGTAACTATTGAACTTACATTTCCGATTTGCTTTATTTTCCATTCCCCCGGAATAAACCCAAGCGAACTTTCTTTATACAACTCCGGTGCATCTTCATATCGTGGTCGTAGTTTGCCTGTGGTTATATCAATACCACCGGTAAATAAATCTTGCAACATGCCTTGCTTAATGGCTTTGTATTTTGCAATGGCGGCTTGAGTTTTTTCTATTACACTTTCAGCAATAAAAATAATTTCAGCAACTTTATCTTCTTCCTTTTTTGTTGCAGGAAATTCAATTTCAATTTTTTCAAGTTCGCCTTTATTTAATTTGCTTCTCGTTCCTCCTTTGATGAATTTCAAAATGTCTTTGTGAACAAGAGAGTAGAAAATATAATCTTGATTGAAATTTTCTTTTGCTCTTAAAATGTGAGCATGATTATTTACCCAACTCTTACCACTGATTTTATATGCAATCGGTCTTGTATTGTATTCTTCAAAGTTTCCTCCATCTTCTGCAATGAGAATTAAACCTTCGTCAAAAATAAATTTGTCAATAAACCCTTGAACTCCATTTGCACCATAGTAAGGAATATTGCCTTGCATCGTTTGGCGAACTTCATCATTCATAGGGACTCGGAAGTTGTCAAGAATGTCACAACATTCGACAATTGCTTTTATTCTTCTCTCACTCATAACCCAATTCAATTAAAAAGTTGTCAAGTAATTGGGCTTCTTTTTCCAATTGTCTGAACCACGTCCGTACCGGCACGGCGGGCATGATTTATATGATTTAAAGATTCCCATGATTTTTATATTCTTATTCATAACCAAGCTCAATTAAAAATTTATCAAGCTGCTTCGTTTCTTTTTCTCTTTCTGTTAATATAGAATGCAAAGGAGTTGTGTATTTGTCCCAAAGATTTTCTACTGCCTGCAATAGTGTTCGCTGGTGGGTTTGGAGGTAGCCGTTAATGGTGCTGTGCAATGTGAGCAGCCAGCGCTTCAAAATAAGTTCTTTTGCTTCAGCGGGTAATATCTGCAGCCTGGCAACATCTACCAGGTTTTGCTTTTTATCTTTTATCTCCTTAATTATTTTCCTGCTTTGTTTTAATTCCTCCTCCAGTGTATTGTGTTTTGCAACCCGGTTTTCAAATGATTCAATCATGCTGTTCTGCAATTGTATTTCGGCAAAAATTTTTTCTTCCTGTATTTTCAAAAAGGTAATTTCATCAGTCAGTTCAGGGTGTTTCTTCAATGCTTTTTCATTTGCTTTAATGCGCTTCAGCAAATTATTATATTCCCTGTCAGCTTCTTTGCGTTCGCCTTTTAATGCTTTAATTGTGTCTTTGTGTTCTTTAAGCTCCTTACTTCGCCACACTTCATAATCTTCCTCGTTCCATACATCATCTTCCAGTTCGTTCACTTCTTCAAACCTGGCTTCCAGCTCATCACGCTTTGCTTCGTTTACTCTCAATTCTTTAAGCACGTCCGGAAACTGGCTTTCTAAAATTTCATCATCAGGAATCAGTTCTGCATTCCATCCGCTTGCAATCACACTTTTAATGTCGTTGATAATGGTGTTCCAGTAACCTGCAAATGAGCCGCGACTTTTAAATCCGTCAAGAACAGGAAGTGCAATTAATTTTTCGGTAAGCGTTGCAGAAAACTTATGATACAAGTCAAACACATTGATTGTTTGTTCGGGCAATTGTTCAATCAACGGAACCTGCTGCAGCCACCACTCATTGATGGATGTGGTGTATTGGGCATGTGTCATTTTTATTTCTTCGCTTTCATCGAACAGTTTTTTTATCCCGTCTTTTGACGGGATGAAATCAGAAAATTTCAGATAACCATCTTTGCCTGTTTCAAATAGTTTTTCATTCAATCCCGGATAGCAATCAATCCCGATTAATTTTAATCGGGACACTTCGCTTTCAGGTATGCCTCCCTGCAGGTGTGCATACACATCATGCGGTTCTGCCGGTGGTGCATTGTCAACAAACCTGCGTATGTTCAAATTAAATTCTTCAATCCCTAAGTTGTTGAGTTCATTAATGGCTTTGTTCTTTGCCACTAGTTTGCTGTATTTAGAAGTCTCTTTTTTATTGCGGTACCTGAAAGCAATTTTTTCAAGGTCTTCCGGTCGCAATTTATTTTGGTTCTTTCCTTCCTTGTATTCACGGTCAGCATTGATAAATAAAACCTTATCGCGGAGGTGTGCATCTTTTTTATTAATGACCAGTACACTTGCCGGAATTCCTGTTCCGTAAAACAAAGCAGGCGGTAAACCAATCACTGCTTCTAAATAACACCGGTCATTGTTTCCATCAAGTTGAATGAGCCACTCACGAAACTTTTTTTCTTCACCGCCACGAAACAAAACACCATGAGGCATAACAACCGCCATTCTACCGGCATTGTTCAGAGAAGCAACCATGTGTTGCACAAACATGAAGTCGGCTTTGTCTTTTTGTGGCATCCAAAAGTTGAAGCGTTCTTTAAACTTCATTTGCATGGTGGTATAATCCTGTGAGAAAGGGGGATTGGCAATTACAATGTCAAAAGTTTTAAGTTCACCTGTCCGTTCACTGTCAAAGTGCAATGGATTTAGCAGCGTATCTCCATTCAGAATTTTGCTGTCGTAAATGTTATGGAAGAGCATATTCATTTTGCATAATCCCCAAACTGTTCCACTTTTTTCCTGTCCATAAAGCGAAAGATTTTTTGAAGAACCATAACGACTTTCTACATAGTTTTTACATTCAATCAACATACCGCCGCTGCCCACAGTAGGGTCGTAGATTTCAGCATCCTTGCCGGGTTCAAGAATGTTCACTAACAGTTTTACAATCTCGGTTGGGGTGTAGAATTCTCCTGCTTTTTTTCCGGCACTGTCAGCAAAATGTTTTATCAGGTATTCATAAGCAGCACCCATCAAATCAGGAAACTCCAGATTATCATCTTTCAAATTCTTCTTATTGAACTCCTGGATCAGCTTTCTCAAATCCTCATCGCTGATTTGCTTGTTGTTCTTACCAAAGGTTTTATTGAAGTTGATGTTGTCCTGGTTAAAAACTCCATCTAACTTGTCAAGGTTTGCTTCCTGCAAAGCTGCCAATGCTTTATTCAGATGGTCGCCAATTTCTTCCTGCAGGTCCTTTATGTAGTTGTGGGGTTTCTGTTTGCCTTCTTCGTCTGTGTAAAATTCAGGGTCGCCATCCAGACGTTTCCATCGTGCTGCAAGCGGAACAAAAAAATCATACTCCGGTGCATTTTGTCTTTCCAGCTCTCCATAAATCATTTCAGGATCATTTAGTCCACGAACTTCAACAAGATTTTTTTCCCGTCTGTCACGATGCACTTCAAACTGGTCATTCACCCGTTTGAGAAACAACATAGAAATAATGTATTCCTTATATTCGGAAGCGTCCATGTTGCCACGAAGAATATCGCAAGCATCAAAGAGAAATGTTTCCAAGCGAGAAAGAGAAAGTTTATGAATAGCCATTAATAATTTTAAATTCTAAGTTTAATGTGTGCAAAGGAAACTATAATTAGCCGCTCCAACATCTGTTTGATATTTACGTATGGCAATTCCCTTTGCCGCACTTAAATTAATAGAAGACTTATTTTGTATCAGCCAACCAGACATAAGCAAGAGCCTGTCGATATTATCGCGGGCTAATTGTTCCGGGTTTTGATTGGCAGTAACCATTAGAAGTTGATGTTAAGTCTAAATATAAATTTTCAATTTCACTGTTGAAGAATATATTTAAAAATGTTATTGTGGTTGAAAAATGTTCATCCTTGAACTACGCACAAAAAAGGCAAGGGTAAACAAAGGCTATTTTTATTGGTTAATTGACTATGCAATTACGGGTAACTTGTCTGATTATTCAATGACCGGTTTCAAAATTTTAGGACGAACAATACAGTTATGAAAATTCTTATTACGGGTGCTACGGGTTATATAGGGCAGCGGTTAATCCCAAAATTGCTGGAAGAAGGCCATCACCTGCTTTGTTGTGTGCGGGACAAGAGAAGGTTCAACTTAGAAAATTTTGCATCGGCAAAACTCGAGGTGATTGAAGTTGATTTTTTACAGGAAGAAACGGTGAAGAATATTCCTGCGGATGTTGATGCAGCGTATTACCTGGTGCATTCCATGTCATCCACTACAGGGGATTTTATGAGTCTTGAAGCGACTGCTGCACAAAACTTTGTTGCCGGTATCAATCATACAAAAGCAAAGCAGGTAATTTACCTGAGCGGTATTGTAAATGAAAAAGCACTTTCCAAACATTTGCAGTCACGGAAAAACGTAGAACAAATATTGGGTTCCGGCCCGGTGCCTTTAACCACATTAAAGGCAGGAATAATAGTAGGTTCGGGCAGCGCTTCTTTTGAAATTATTCGCGACCTGGTAGAAAAACTACCCGTGATGGTGGCACCACGCTGGTTGAATACCAAATGCCAACCCATTGCCATCAGAAATGTAATCGATTTTTTAGCTGGCGTCTTATTGCGCAGCGAAACATTTGGCAAAAGCTATGACATTGGTGGTCCAGATATACTCACCTATAAACAGATGTTGTTGCAATTTGCTGAAGTAAGAAAATTAAAGCGAAGCATTTTTGTAGTCCCGGTGATGACGCCCAAACTTTCTTCTTACTGGTTGTATTTTGTAACCTCTACCTCCTACACCCTGGCCAGCAATTTAGTGGATAGTATGAAGGTGGAAGTAGTGTGCACGCCCAACAACCTCACGCAATTATTAGGCATAGACCTTATTCCGTATAAAAAAGCTATTGTAATGGCTTTTGATAAAATCGAGCAAAACGAAGTGGTATCCAGTTGGAAAGATGCACTCACCTCGAATGTGCTGAATAAAGGAATTGCTCAACACATTGAAGTTCCGGTAAACGGATGTTTTAAGGACGTTCGTAAAATAAAACTGGCGGACAGTGAGTCTGCCCTGGATAAAATATGGGCCATTGGCGGAAATACAGGTTGGTACTATGGAAATGCGTTATGGAATATCAGGGGGTTGCTAGATCAAATGGTTGGTGGTGTGGGTTTACGCCGGGGACGAAAAAGTGCAACAAAAATTAATGCCGGTGATACGTTGGATTTCTGGCGGGTATTGTTGGCCAGCAGGGAACAAAAAAGGCTGCTGCTTTATGCAGAAATGAAACTGCC
>MWVW01000215.1_pt1 | contig 13621 bp, 8 predicted proteins | sample 1047191 | NCBI WGS metagenome assembly MWVW01 (sample SAMN06349985, study PRJNA376086) | soil metagenome | isolation source: MtG22-5 sample Antarctic (ecotone) | place: Antarctica
GCAGTTTTTTTTATTACTGCTAACTTTCTTTCCGCACATGAATTTTGGCTGCAGCCAAATAAATTTATTTATCAACAAGGCGAAAATGTAAATACAAGGTTTTTGGTTGGTGAAAATTTTACCGGTGAAAACTGGACGGGTAACCGCCAGCGCATTAAGTCCTTAGAACTGCATTTGGGAAGTGATGTAGATGATATTTCCAATTTGGTTAGTGACGAAAAGGGCGACTCCATTCATTTGGCAGTTATGAATGAAGGTACAGTGATGATAACTTTTAATAATCATAATTCCTTTATAGAATTAGAGGCCCAAAAATTTACTGATTATTTAAAAGAAGATGGATTAGAAGAAGTGATTAAGTACCGTGAACAAAACGGCGAAAAAGATAGTGTTGGCAGGGAATTTTATCAACGAAGTGTAAAAACAATTTTCCAGGTAGGCAAGAAATATAATGATGTTTATAAGAAAGAAACGGGATTACCAATCGACATTCTTCTGCAATCAAATCCTTATGAGCTAAGAAATAATGGGATCATTAAAACAAAAATTCTTTTTCAAGGCAAACCATTGAAAAATTCACTCTGTAAAATATGGCACCGTTTCAATGACAAAACAACAATGCAGGAACTTTCTACAGACAGCATTGGCGAACTAAGCATAGAGACTGAACCAACGGGACGCTGGATGATAAGCACCGTGAAAATGATTCGACTGGCAAATGCCCCCAAAGCCCAATGGCAAAGCTATTGGGGCAGCGCAACCTGGGGATACTACTAAGAATATTGAATATCGAACAAGGAACAATTGAATATTGGACAAGGAACAAGGAATAATGAAGTGAAAAGAAATTTTCAATTTTCAATTTTTAATTCTTAATACAAGCAAGACTTCCATCCTCTTTCTATACTCTAACCTTTTACCTTCCATTAACACCCGGTTTTCAATTCATTACTTAGCTTGAAGTAAAATTTATTCTTCACTTCAAAACCTAACTTATGCTAAAACTTTACTTTATCTTATTGCTCGTTATTGTTTTTTCTTCCTGCGGTGTATCGGTAAATTATCTTGGAAATTCTTTTGATAAAACATCTCATATAGATGTATATGTGGATCCGGCAACTATTAAAAAAAATTACTCGGTCATTGTTAAAGGCTATGAAAAGCTTAGCTATTTTTCCCGCAATGGTATTGAAAAACTACAATTAAAAGCCATTCAAAAAGCAAAGCAGAAAGGAGCAGATGCAATTTTATTCCAGTACTATTATTTACTTCAGCCGGGCACGGCCATCAGCACTACTACTAATGTTGATACCTTAAATAGAGGGGTTGTTACAACAAGCAATACTCATGCAGGACCCGTTGTATCTTCCGGCCGAAATATTTTGTTTTTAAAATATAATGAATGATAGAAGATTTAGTGACATGTGCAAAATGCTGAGTAGAATAGTCGGTGATGCAGAGTGTGACACAAGTAAAGCAGATAGTAGCAATGTTGCTAAGTAAAAAATAATTAGAAAGATTTGCTGGAAGAAAACTCCTATTGTTAAAAGTCTTAATTCCTTACTTTTGCGGCTCTGATAAAATTGCAATAAACATTTACTATGAGCATCCTGGTTAATAAGTCATCTAAAATTTTAGTGCAGGGATTTACAGGTACGGAAGGCACGTTTCATGCAGCGCAGATGATTGAATATGGCACACAGGTAGTAGGAGGCGTAACACCGGGAAAAGGTGGCGCCAATCACCTTGATCGCCGTGTGTTTAATACCGTGGCAGAATGCGTAAAAGAGTCCGGCGCCAATGTATCAATCATTTTTGTACCTCCTGCATTTGCAGGCGATGCTATTATGGAGGCGGCAGATGCAGGAGTAGAATTAGTGGTATGTATTACTGAAGGCATTCCCGTGCAGGACATGATAAAAGTGAAAAATTTCTTACTTGGAAAAAAAGTCCGTTTAATCGGGCCTAATTGTCCTGGCGTGATTACTGCCGATGAATGTAAAGTAGGTATTATGCCGGGCTTTGTATTTAAAAAAGGCCGTGTTGGTATCATTTCAAAATCAGGTACGCTTACATACGAAGCAGCTGACCAGGTGGTGAAAGCAGGACTTGGGATATCTACTGCTGTAGGCATTGGCGGCGATCCTATCATTGGCACAACAACCCAAGAAGCAGTTGAGTTATTTATTAATGACAAGGATACAGATGCAATTGTAATGATTGGTGAAATTGGTGGCGGGATGGAAGCTGAAGCAGCCCGGTGGATCAAGCAATCAGGAAATAAAAAACCGGTAGTTGGTTTTATTGCCGGACAAACAGCACCTCCCGGAAGAAGGATGGGCCATGCAGGTGCGATAGTTGGAGGTGCGGATGATACCGCTGCTGCAAAAATGAAAATCATGGAAGAATGTGGAATTCATGTAGTAAAAAGTCCGGCTGATATTGGCAAAACAATGGCACAGGTTTTAAATTAAGACTTGTAAGGTTTTTAAAACCTCACAGGTCTCTTAAAAGTTGAAGCCCTTACTGTGATAAGGGCTTCGTGGTTTTAAAAAGTACGGATTTATAGGGATTTAATTCTTTATCAAAAGCAGAACAGTTTTAAAAGGGTACAGATTTTTGATTTTATTTTCTTCCAGGGTATCTGAAAGCTTATTTCATCCAATGTTTATTTGATGGTAGATAAAAAAAAGTTAAAGGAATTGGCAGATGGAAGATGATTGCGGGTCGTTGAACATGATGACGGTGCTTGCTTACAAATGACTTTCTTAAATATGCATGGGGATCAGACGAAAATAATTTATAAAAGACTTGTGCTATCATCTATCCTCTGCCATCTATCAAAAGAACACACCTCTTTATGTAATTCAATATGTTCGTGCATCTTAAAACGGTTAGTTATTTTAAATGATCATTTTCCTTTATGAAATCAATAAACTATTTTCTGTTTGCGGTTTTCGTGTTAATGAGTTTAACAAGTTTATCGCAGCCCATAAAAAACTATGAAGCGCAATGGAAAAAGGTAAATGAATACGTCAGCAAAAACTTACCTAAGTCTGCACTAACTGAGGTAAAAAAAATTTATGAACAGGCTAAAAAAGAAAAACAGGAAGCACAGATCGTTAAATCATTGGTGTATAGCATAGGCCTTCAACAGCAAACCCGTGAAGAAAGTGAAATAGCAGGTATTAAAGAAATAGAAAAAGAAATTTTACTTAATAAAGAACCGGCAGCATCCATTTTAAAAAGCCTGTTAGCAGATGAATACTGGCAATACTTTCAGCGGAACCGCTGGAAACTATATAACAGAACGAATACAATAAATTTTAATAAGACAGATATTGCCACCTGGACATCGGAAGATCTGCATAAAAAGATCAGTGAACTATATCTCACTTCTATTAAAAATGCAACGCTTTTACAACAAACAACATTAGAATCTTATGAAGCTATTTTAATAAAAGGAAATGTCCGATACCTGCGCCCTACCCTTTTTGACCTGCTGGCACATCGTGCCTTGCAGTATTTTAAAAATGATGAAAGAGAGATAAAAAAACCGGCTTTTGCATTTGAGATTAATCAACCGGAGGCTTTTGCACCTGCAGCAGATTTTGTAAAAGCTACATTCATTACAAAAGACAGCCTGTCACTTCAACGAAAAGCATTGTTAATCTACCAGAATTTAATTGCTTTTCATTTGGCTGATACAAAAAAGGATGCACTGATTGATGTAGATATTGACAGGCTGGAGTTTGTAAAACAAACCGCTGTATTGGTGGATAAAAATGAATTGTACAAAAAAGCATTAGAAAATATTATTGCTAAATATCCCAACAACCCGGTAACAGAACAAGCCAGTTTTTTATTGGCCGCTTATTATGAGGGTTTAGCTGCAACTTATAATCCCTTAAAAGACACTACACATCGTTATGCCCGCTTAAAAGCCAAAGAGATTTTAGAAAAAATAGTTAAAGACAGCAGTGTTAATACTCCAACTAAACGGAACGAAGGTTGGGCTAACAGTTATAATTTATTGAAAGAAATTAACAGGCAACATCTTGAATTTTCACTTGAAAAAGTAAATGTGCCGGATCAGCCTTTTCGTTCGTTCATACAGTATAAAAATTTTACACAGCTTTATTTACGCATGATTAAGCTTGATGAAAAACTAAAGCAACAATTAAAAGATAATGGAGAAAAATATTGGCCGGCATTGTTTGCCGCCACTCCATTAAAAAGCTGGCAGCAATCATTAGCTTCTACTAATGATCTGCAGCAACATGCAGTAGAAATAAAAATTGACGCGTTGCCAATAGGTGAGTATGTTTTACTGGCTTCTTCTTCTGGTGCTTTCAATGATAAAAATTCAGTAACAGGTGCAAGAGCGTTTTATGTTTCTAATATCAGTTACGCCTCACAAAAAAATGATTATTTTGTTTTGCACCGTGAAACCGGCAAACCACTACCAGGTGCGCAAGTACAGGTATTAGAAAGTTATTATGATTACACAACTTCAAAATATATAAACAGGAAAGGCGTAATATATAAAACAGATGATAAAGGCTATTTCCGTTTAGCTTCTGAAAAAGAAAAAAATAGAAATAGCAATATTAGTTTAGACATTACCTACCAAAATGACAGGCTCAATCTCGATGAACGTTTATATACCATTTACTATGATTATGACGCTGCTGAAGATGATATTTCAAGACCATCAACCCATACCTATTTTTTTACTGACCGCTCTCTTTACCGGCCCGGGCAAAAATTATTTTTTAAGGGAATTGTCATTACCTCCGGTAAGCAGCCTGACAATTCAGTAATAAGGCCTGAGTTTACAACAACTATTTATTTGCAGGATGCAAACGGGCAATTAATAGATTCTGTAAAATTGACTACAAATGAATTTGGTTCATTACATGGGAGTTTTCAATTACCACAAAATGTATTAAACGGAGATTTTACCATTCTCGCAAAAGATCGAAATGGTTCAGCACAAATAAAAGTGGAAGAATATAAGCGACCTAAGTTTTATGTAGAATATGAAAAGGTAAAAACAACTTATAAAGTAAACGATAAGATCAATGTACCGGGAATTGCAAAAGCATACGCCGGAAATATTATTGATGGTGCCAAGGTTAACTACAGGGTGGTAAGGCAACCACGTTTTTTATATCCCTGGTTATTTTGGCGTGGCTGGTTACCGCAAGTGCAGTCAATGGAAATTGCACATGGAGAAACCATCACTGATAAAGACGGCAAATTCAATATTTTATTTACAGCCATCCCTGATCTTTCTATCGATAAGAAATTAGAACCTGTTTTTGATTATAGAGTATATGCTGATGTAACAGACATCAATGGCGAAACCCGCAGCAACGAAACCATCATTTCTGCAGGCTATAAAGCATTAGTGTTGGAGGTAAATATCCCACAAGCTTTACCGATAGATAGTTTAAAAACAGTTTCTGTACGTACGGAAAATATGAATGGCGAATTTCAACCGGCTGCAATAAAAATTTCTTTTTATGAGTTGAAACCGGAGCAGCGATTAATTCGCCAACGGTACTGGCAACAGCCCGATCAGTTTGTAATGAGTAAAGAAGAATTTTTAAAAAACTTTCCGTATGATGAATATAAGAATGAAGGAGATATGAGAACATGGGGAAGAGGAAAACAGGTTTACACCAGGACAGATTCTGCAAGAACAAATGCTCAATTCTCAATTCTCAATTCTCAATTTTCAGCCGGTTATTATACCATTGAAATAGAAGCCACAGATAATGATGGTGAAACAGTGAAAGATATACGTTACTTAGAATTGTATGATCATAGAAGCGACAAGCTGACTAAACCAGAATATTTATGGACTAAGGCAAGTGCACCTATTGAACCCGGTGAAAAAACAAGTATGCAAGTTGGCTCATCTGCAACCGATGTTTTTGTAATACAACAAATTGATAAAACAACAAACAAAAAACCAGAAACGTGGAACTATTTTAATTTAAATAATGAAAAGAAAACTTTTGATTTTACTGCCACCGAAGCCGATCGCGGAGGCTTTGGCGTAAATTTCTTTTTTATTAAACACAACAGGTTATATCAACATGGCGAAGGGATAAATGTACCGTGGACTAATAAAGATTTGCAGATTGAATACGCCAGTTTCCGTGATAAAACTTTACCCGGTAGCAAAGAACAATGGAAAATAAAACTCAAAGGATATAAAAATGAATTAGTGGCTGCTGAAATGCTGGCAGGCATGTATGATGCTTCGTTGGATCAATTCTACACGCATGACTGGACAAAGCCATATTTGTGGAGAACATATGGTAGTCGCCAGGTATGGAGTGGTTCTCAAAATTTTGCAGCCGTTCAATCAGAGCAAAAATGGAATAATGATGAAGCCTATAAAAGTTTTGAAAAAGTGTATGATGAGTTTGTGTTTATTAGAAGTACAAGATATGGAAATTTAGAAAGAGCCTTAACCGGTAGAGTTTCAGGTGTTGTGGCTCAGAATGCTGCAGCTCCTTCAATGAATAAAGAAGTTAAAAGAGATGAAACGAATTACGATCAAACGTTTACTCGCTTGGATAGTGTAATTGGAACTAAAAAAAATAAGATTGATAATACGAATATCCAAATCCGCAAAAACTTTAATGAAACAGCATTCTTTTTCCCTGGCTTACGAACAGACAAAGACGGCAATATTGAATTTTCATTTACCCTTCCTGAAGCGTTAACAAGATGGAAGTTCCAGGCATTTACACATACAAAGGAGTTGGCATTAGGTCTCTCCCAAAAAGAAATTGTTACACAAAAAGAGCTGATGGTACAGCCCAATGCGCCACGGTTTTTACGGCAGGGAGATCGGATAGAATTCAGCACCAAAATCGTGAACCTGTCTGATAAAGAATTTACAGGACAGGCGCAATTAGAGTTGATTGATGCAGCTACCAATCAATCTGTAGATGGATGGTTCCAAAACATTTTTCCCAATCAATATTTTACTGTCGCAGCCGGGCAAAGCGAAGCAGTGAAATTTCCTATTGAAATACCTTTTCAATTTACCAGTGCGTTGGTTTGGCGAATAGTTGCAAGGGCTGGAAATATAAGTGACGGTGAGGAATCAGCGATACCAGTATTAACAAACAGAATGCTGGTGACTGAAACCTTACCAATGCCTATGCGTGGCAGTGGCACAAAAGCTTTCAAATTTGATAAACTTATTAATTCCTCCCCCGTTGGGGGAGGTCGGGAGGGGGGCGAAACGATACAAAATCATTCCCTAACATTTGAATACACTTCTAACCCTGCCTGGTATGCCGTACAAGCCCTGCCTTATTTAATAGAAAAAACAAATGAATCGGCTGAGCAAACATGGAATCGATATTATGCAAATTCATTGGCGGCTATGATTGCCAACTCCTCTCCGCGTATTCAACAAATATTTGAGAAATGGAAAACGATTGACACGGCTGCGCTCATGTCCAATCTTCAAAAAAATGAAGAATTAAAATCTGCCTTACTCGATGAAACTCCCTGGGTATTGCAGGCCAAAACGGAAGCAGAGCAAAAGAAAAATATAGCCATGCTTTTTGACGTGATAAAAATGGGAATTGAATTAAAAAACAGTTTTGAAAAATTAAAGGCGGCGCAAAGTCCGAATGGAGGATTTGTTTGGTTTAAAGGTGGGCCGGATGATCGGTATATGACGCAGTACATTGTTACAGGTATTGGTCGTTTACAAAAAATAAAAGCAATTCAAAAAGAACAGGAAAGTGAGCTTCAATCTATTTTAAAATCAGGCATCGCCTATCTTGATAGAAAAATCAAAGAGGATTATGATTACCTAATAAAATATAAAGCAAAACTTAGCCTTCAAAATATCAGTTACATCCATGCACAATATTTGTATATGAGAAGTTTTTTCCCTGCATATACAATACCTGCTGCATCTCAGACAGCGTATAATTATTATCGCAAACAATCGCAGCAGTTCTGGACAAAAGGAAATAAATTCATGCAGGGCATGACAGCACTCTCACTGGATAGAACCGGCGATAAACAAACACCAAAAACTATTTTAAGATCATTGAAAGAAACCTCCATCAACAATGATGAATTAGGCATGTACTGGAAGGAAAATGCTTTTGGAAAAAGCTGGTTTTGGTGGTATGCACCCATCGAAACACAGGCCTTATTAATAGAAGCTTTTAATGAAATTAACAATGATCAAAAAACAGTTGATGATTTAAAAACCTGGCTGATCAAAAACAAACAGACAAATAACTGGCGTACCACGAAAGCCACGGCAGATGCCTGTTACGCCATGCTTTTGCAAGGCACAGAATGGTTGACGAACGAACCGGCAGTTACGATAAAAATGGGAACAACTTCAATTTCAAATAAAGTAGAAACAAAAGTTGAAGCAGGTACAGGTTATTTTAAAAAAACAATTTCAGGCAATTTGGTAAAGCCGGAAATGGGCAATATTACTATAACTGTTGAACAACCTAAAACCTCTAGTTTGCAAAAATCAAACATGCCATCATGGGGCGCAGCCTATTGGCAATATTTTGAAGACCTGGATAAGATCACCAGCGCCTCTACCCCATTGCAACTGAGCAAAAAAGTATTTATTGAAAAAAATACTGATCGCGGACCGGCAATAATTCCTGTTGGAGAAGGGACTGGTTTACAGGTAGGCGATAAACTAAAAGTAAGGATTGAATTGCGTGTAGATCGTGATATGGAATATGTACACATGAAAGACATGCGTGCTTCTGCCCTGGAACCCGTAAATGCAATAAGCGGGTATAAATGGCAGGGAGGCTTAGGTTATTATGAATCAACAAAAGATGCCAGTACCAGTTTCTATTTTAGTTATTTACAAAAAGGAACCTATGTGTTTGAATATCCTTTATTTGTTACACATGCAGGCAATTTCAGCAATGGCATTACTACCATTCAATGTCTATACGCACCAGAGTTCAGTGCACATAGCGAAGGGATACGATTGAGTGTTGAGTAAGAGCAGTCCCCACAATCCACAAGGGTGAAATTAGCATTTCCACAGACCATCACATTTTATCATTCATTATAAAATGAAGTAGTCGTTTGAAGTAGAGTCATTCTCATTTGAGTATTTTGAAAGCAGAAATGCCTTTTGCTTTTGCCATTCTGACGGTAGGAGGAATTTCAAAGTTTCCAAATAAAAATGCAAACTTCAATCAGAAGAAAACACTGCCTCCTTTTATTAAGGTTAAAATAAGCCGGCTTCTGTGCCGCAGAGAAGCCTCTCCTGCGGAGGGGCTTGGGGAGGCCGTACCTTCGCAACATGCAAGTAGATTACCTAATTGTTGGACAGGGCATTTGCGGTAGCCTGCTTTCATGGTTTTTACATAAAGAAGGTAAAAGTTTTTTAGTAATAGATGATGAACGCCACTCTTCTTCTTCTCAAATTGCTGCGGGCATTATTAGCCCGGTCACCGGCAGGCGTTATGTATATACCTGGATAATTGATACCGTGATGCCGTTTGCATTAGGCACTTATCAGGAAATGGGTGAATACCTCAATATGCAAACAGTGTTTCCCAAAAGCATAATTGATTTTTTTCCCTCTCCACAAATGCGCAATGCATTTATAGATCGTCTCACAGAAGATGATACTTTCCTGCATTCTTATCCCGATCAAAATTATTTTAATCAATATTTTAACCAAGACTTTGGCTGTGGTGAAATTCGCCCAGCTTATATTATCAACATGCAAATACTCATGGCTGCCTGGCGAAAAAAATTGCATGAAGTGGATGCCATCAACATTCACACACTTAATATAGATGAATTAAAAATTAACACGGATAGAATCGCCTATCAAAACATTACAGCAGAAAAAATTATCTTTTGTGATGGCATCGCTTCAGCTACTAATCCATGGTTTGAATTGCTACCCTTTTCACCAAACAAAGGTGAAGCGTTGATCATAGAAAGCGCTGAACTAACCAATGAACACATTTTTAAAAAAGGATTAATGCTGGCGCCACTGCCTGTTCAAAACACTTATTGGGTTGGCTCTAACTATCTGTGGGAGTTTCAAGATGATCAACCAAGTGAAAATTTTTTTCAACAAACAAAACATCATTTAGAAAATTGGTTAAAAGTTCCTTTCAAAATTCTTTTACATAAAGCTGCCGTTCGCCCTGCCACATTGGAGCGGCGTCCTTTCGTGGGTTTTCACCCGCAACAACCTGCTGTTGGAATATTAAATGGTATGGGAACCAAGGGGGCTTCTCTCGCTCCATTTTTTGCTAATCAATTATCGCAGCATCTGGTCCATCACTTTCCAATTCATGATGAAGCCGATATAAAACGCTTTACTAAAATTCTTTCTAAATAGTATATTTGAAAATAACCACTTATCAATGAATGTCAACAAGGAACCCCTGTACATAATACCTGCCCGCTATCGCAAAATGGAAAACATGCATATCATTTTTTGGCTTTTAAAAGATTTAAGCTGGTGCGTTATCTGGAAACCATTAGGCATCGCAATGATATTTCCTACGCTGATTATTTCTATAATAATTGCCTGGCGCACCCGGCAGCTCGTATCGGAGCTTGCACACAATGTTGCTATCAGTTTTTGGATCACCGCTAACTCGTACTGGATGATTTCAGAATTTTTTGGTTTTGATGAAACGGTTATCTGGCAAGGCATTGAAGGTAAATATCTTGCTGTTATTCCTTTTGTTATTGGCGTTCTTATTTTGTTTTATTATTATCTTTTTCAAAAACAAAAAGAAGAAAAGAACACGGAAGTTGTGACAATGTAGTAAGCGGGGTTAGATGCAAAGACTGAATTCAGATGTCAGAAGTATGAAGTCAAAATGACGAAGTACGAACTCCGAAACCCAGAATGCAAGTACAATCAAACAACAATCAACAAACTACTGTCATCTGCCAACTATCACCTGTCATCCACTAACGACCATTCTTCCCTCCTACCTTATCTTTGCCGATCAAATTTATTTATGTACAGAACGCATACTTGCGGCGAATTAAGAATGGAACATACTGGTGTAGAAGTGACACTATGCGGCTGGGTACAAATCGTCCGCAAATTCGGTTTCATCAATTTCGTTGACTTGCGTGACCGCTATGGTATTACACAATTGATTTTTGCAGAAGCTCTAAATCCACAATTAGATGAAACACCTTTAGGTAGGGAATTTGTGTTGCAGGCAAAAGGAACCGTGATTGAACGAAGCAATAAAAATGCAAATCTTCCTACAGGTGATATTGAAATAGCTGTACACAGTTTTACTATTTTAAATAAGTCCATTGTTCCTCCATTCACTATCCAGGACGATACGGACGGAGGCGATGACCTGCGAATGAAATATCGATTCCTTGATCTGCGTCGTAATACAGTAAAAAAGAATTTAGAACTTCGATATGCTGTGAGCCGTGCAACCCGTAGTTATCTGCATAGCCAGGGTTTCATGGATATAGAAACTCCTTTTTTAATCAAATCTACTCCTGAAGGTGCCCGTGATTTTGTCGTGCCATCCAGAATGAATACAGGCCAGTTTTATGCCCTGCCGCAATCACCACAAACTTTTAAGCAGTTACTGATGGTAAGTGGCTTTGATCGTTATTACCAGATTGTGAAATGCTTTAGGGATGAAGATTTGCGGGCAGACCGCCAGCCTGAGTTCACACAAATAGATTGTGAGATGGCTTTTGTAGAACAGGAAGATATTCTTCAAATGTTTGAAGGCATGGTCAAATATATTTTTAAGGAAGTGAAGAGCGTTGAATATGCAGAACCCATTGAACGAATGACATGGGAATATGCAATGTGGAATTATGGAAATGACAAACCGGATATTCGTTTTGAAATGAAAGTGGCCAATTTGAAAAGCCCCCTCCAAACCTCCCCCCATAGGGGAGGCTTAGAAGTCGGCGTTAAAGCAACTTTCTTTACGAATGCAGAAACCGGCTTCAAAGTTTTTGATGAGGCGCAAACGGTCTTGGCTATTGCAATTTCCAATGCATCGCAATATACCCGCAAACAAATTGATGAGTTGACTGATTGGGTTAAACGTCCGCAAATTGGAATGCAGGGAATGGTCTATATCAGGTGTAATGAAGATGGGAGTTTTAAAAGCAGTATAGATAAATTTTATTCTGAAGAACAATTAAAAGCCATTGCTGATTTTGCAAATGCGAAAAATGGAGATTTGATCCTGATACTTGCAGGCGCAGAGGAAAGAACAAGGAAAGCCATTTCGGAATTAAGATTAGAAATAGCGGAACGTTTGGGCTTTCGCAAAAAAGAAGAATTTAAATTATTGTGGGTGACTGATTTTCCACTTTTTGAATATGCAGAAGAAGATAATCGCTGGGTAGCACGCCATCATCCTTTTACGTCGCCTGACCCTGATCAAATTAATGTAATGATTAACAATGATCCTGCAATTGAAAACGCAGTTGAATACCTACAACATCCTTATGCAACTATTAAGGCTAATGCATATGACATGGTGTTAAATGGAAATGAAATTGGCGGTGGGTCCATTCGCATCTATCAGCGTGAACTGCAGGAGAAAATGTTTGCTGCTTTAGGAATGAGTGATGAAGAAGCAAAATATAAATTTGGTTTTCTGTTAGGCGCTTTTGAGTATGGTGCTCCTCCACACGGTGGCATTGCCTTTGGTTTTGACCGGCTGTGTGCGTTATTGGGTGGCAGTGAAAGCATTCGTGATTTTATTGCTTTTCCAAAAAATAATAGCGGAAGAGATGTAATGCTTGATGCTCCTGCTTCGATTGATGAGACGCAGTTGGGCGAGTTAAATATCAGGCTAGATTTAAAATAATAGTTTTAGCAGGTATTTTTATTAAATTTGATTATGCCTATAGATTACAGGAAAATAATTACAATTGAATCAGGGAAACGCAACGGCAAGCCTTGCGTACGAGGGATGCGTATTACCGTTTATGATGTACTGGGTTACTTAGCTGCTGGTATGACTGCAGATGAAATTATCAGTGATTTCCCTGAATTGACACCGGATGATATAAAAGCATGTTTAAGCTATGCTGCGGATATTGATAAACATACGCAGTTGGTTCATAGCGCATGAAACTTCTTTTAGACAATAATCTTTCCCATAAATTATGCATATCGCTCCGGCAGCATTTTGGAGAAGTTGATCATGTACGCAATTTGCTATCAGTAAAAGCCAATGATCTTACAATTTGGAATTATGCAAGGGAAAATAATTTTCATATCCTTACCCAGGATAATGATTTTGATGAATGGAGCTTATTAAAAGGTTGCCCCCCAAAAATTATTCATCTTTTATGCGGCAATCAAACTACTCTTTTTATTTTAAATCTTCTTGTACTAAATAAAGAAGCTATTCAAAGTTTCATTTTATCTTCTGACAATTGGGCTAATTAATATTTTGATGTGCTAGGAGTAGTAATTGAGCCAGTCTGTACATAAAGAAGTTTTTATCCCTCACACCATAATTAGCAGTAATAAATCTTTGAATTTTGCTATTCATAGCTTCAGCTTTTGCATTTGTTTTTCCCTTTTTAAAGTAGTTCATTA
>MWVW01000216.1_pt1 | contig 13613 bp, 11 predicted proteins | sample 1047191 | NCBI WGS metagenome assembly MWVW01 (sample SAMN06349985, study PRJNA376086) | soil metagenome | isolation source: MtG22-5 sample Antarctic (ecotone) | place: Antarctica
AAACCCTATTGTAAAAGGAAGAGAGAATTTGAATTATTCTTAAAAATATCGTTACATCTTCTCTGTTTGAGTTTTTTATTATTTTGACCTGTAAAAGAGATTAAATTCAAACGGCTTACTCAATCAAGTAATTATTTTACACTTTCAAATTCACCTTCGGCTGTTAATATGAAAAATAAAGAAATTAAAAAAGTAAATTACCATACCTAATTAAAATTGTTTGTGATACGAGCTGCTTTTCATCCTTCATTTATTTTTTGTTTATGCTGCCTGAATATTAATCTACATGTAAAAGGACAGGCAAAAGTGGATACTAAACTTTTGAAGAATATTTATTGGGTAAAATTAGATACTACTCAAAATATCAAAATGAATTTTTATGAACTTTTGAAGAATAATGAACCTCTGCCTGATATTGTTAAAGTATATCAGACAAAAGATGATTTATTATGGATGGTTACGAATGATGATGGTATTTTTGAGTACAATGGAGTCACTTTCATTCATTATCGAAACAAACGTAATGATTCATTAAGTCTGCCTTCAAACAGGGTAACGGCTCTTTATGAAGAAAATGAATATGTGTTATGGATAGCAACAAAAAACGGAATTTGCAAATTTGACCGCATAAAAAAACAGTTTATCCCATTTAATTTAAACAACACGCCTGTAGGTGGTGGCGGCTTTGTAAAAATAAAAGATGGAAGAATATTGTGCGGTACCAGTGTTGGCTTATGTGCAGTAAATGAAAACAATCAATCCTTAGTTCCATTACCAAATCAAAAAATAAAAGCAAATGATGGAAAATATTATCAGGGAGAAACAATCAGATCTGCCGATACCTTATTGTATGATAAAGATGGAAAAATATGGAGTAACATTACTACCCAAAATTTAGAAGGCCTTGCCAGTTTTGATCTGAATTTAAATGAATGGACTTTTTATCCTGATGACAATGTTTATAACCTTGGTATAAATAATAATGCCAGGAAAATTATAACATGGGGAATTTATGCTGATGATGATGGCGACAGAATCTGGGCTGGGGGCTATGGTAGCGGACTCCGCCGCTATTCAAAAAGTAAAAAAAGCTGGCAGCTATTTTATTTTAAGGATAGTGAAATTAATCCTGAATGGTCAAATACAATTCTTACCCTATTTGCCAAGAACAAAACTGAAATCTTAATTGGAACTTATGTTGGACTTTATATTTTTAATAAAAATACATTAACTCTCAAAAAATATGATCATATCAATCTTAAACATGCAGTTCATAATATTATTAATGATAATTGCGGAAATTTATGGATAGGTGGGATATTTGGATTAATGCGGTCGCATTCTTTAAATAATCGTTTTGCACAGGTAGATGATATAGGTAAAAGTCCCTTAAATATTCAGAGTTTTTTACAGACTGATCCTGATAAATTTTTTATAAACTATTACCAAAAATCTTCAAATGGAAATGTTATAAGTGCTGTTGTAAAGGACAAAATTAACAACAGACATCAATATCTGTGGTCAAAAATTCATCAACAAGCGATTATAAAATTTGAAATTACATCGAAAAGAAACATAGTAGTATTTGGTTTGGGAAGAATAACTTTAAGTGATACTGCATTTAAAAAATATCAACCAATACCAATAACATTATTAGAAACCAACGGCTTGCAAACCAAGGATTTTGCAACTGAATATTTTAGCGTTGTTAAATGGAATGATTCTATTTATTATGCATGCAGACGTACCACTTCAGAACTTGGATTCATCAAAATAAATATAAATTCAAAAATTGCTCAGCAGTATAAACCAAGCGGAAACGTAAGAAAAGAACAACAGCCTGTTAGTGGCAGTATACATTGGCTTTTAAAAGATAGCTATGATAGGTTGTGGTGTTGTAGTATAGATAGGGGTTTATCTATTTTTTCGCCTGCCACAAACACCTTCGAGCATTATTTTTCAGTAGCAAACGATAAAACATCTTTGCCCGCTAATCTCATACGTTCGGTTTATCAAACTTCTGACAAATATTTTTGGATAAGCACAAGTGCAGGGCTTTGCCGTACTAAAGCATTGCCGGGAAGCAAAGCTGTTTTTGAAGTTGTAGTACCTGATATTGAATGTAATCATTTATATGAAGATAAAAATGGCTACTTATGGGTGAACTATAAAGGCGGCACTATCAAGGTAAATATCAAATCTCTCAATTATCAATTTTATACTAAAAGCGATGGATACTATTGGGACGGCTATTATTCAAAAAAATATTTATTACCGGATGGAAATTTTCTAATGCCTGACGGTGTAATTTTTAATCCCTCTGCATCGCTTCGAAATTCATTTAAACCTGTCCCTTTTATTTATAATGTAAAAATTTATAATGATGATCTAAATGCAGATTCTTCTTTTCCATTTAAAAGAAATATAACTTTAGATCACGATCAAAATTTTATAAGCATTTATTATTCCTGCAACAGTTATATTAATGAAGAAAAGAATACTTACTTATTTAAACTTGAAGGTGTAGATACGGGATGGGTAGATGCAGGCAACCGCACAACAGCCTATTATACTCAATTACAACCAGGCACTTATAGGTTTTGGGTAAAAGCTGCAAATAACGATGGGTTGTATGGACAGGAAAAACATTTGCTAAGAATAACAATTGTTCCTGCCTGGTACCAAACCTGGTGGTTTAAGTTGCTTTCCTTATTAGCAGTGCTAACTATTGTCTATGTATTTTATCGCCAGCGAATAAACCAGGAAAAAGCAAAGGGTGTGGCTCAACGTACCAAAGCGGAATTAATGCAGGTAAAAGCTGAGTTTGAAAAACAAATGGCAGAAACCGAAATGATCGCTTTACGGGCACAAATGAATCCTCATTTTATTTTTAATGTATTAAACAGTATAAACAAATATATTCTGGAGAATGAAAGTGAGAAAGCATCCTATTATCTCACACAATTTTCCCGCCTGATACGGCAGGTACTGGAAAACAGTAAGTCATCGAAAATATCGTTAGAAGCAGATTTGTCAGCCTTGCGTCTGTATATTGATATGGAAAAGCTGCGTTTTGGAGAAAGCTTTAATTATAATATTGATGTACAAAAAGACATTGATGCTCAATTTACCCAATTACCTCCATTGCTCATTCAGCCTTATGTAGAAAATGCAATATGGCATGGGCTTATGCAGCAGGAAATAAAAGGATACCTGCAAATAATAATAACCCAGCCTCAGGAAAAAATTTTGCAAATAATGATACAGGATAATGGCATTGGCAGGCAAAAAGCACTGGAATTAAAAAGTAAATCTGCAACAAAACATAAATCATTTGGTATGCAGCTTACAAAAGATCGAATTGAAATGGTGAATAAAATTTATAATATACAGGCAACAGTACAATATGAAGATATTTATAAACAGGAACTGGCTGCCGGAACCAGAGTAATTTTAACTATCCCTGTATAAAATAAATCAATTAAAAAAATGGAACAATCAAAACTTTCTGCTATCATCATTGATGATGAGCCAAATGCAGTGATCGTATTACAAAAACTGCTGGAAATCAATTGCCCCCAAGTTAATGTTATCGCTACTGCAACAAGTAGTATACAGGGTTTAAAGAAAATTAAAGATTTGCATCCTTCGATTGTATTTCTTGATATAGAAATGCCCCAGATGAATGGGTTTCAGTTATTGGCTGAACTGGAGGAAATAGATTTTCACCTGATATTTACAACTGCCTACGATCAGTTTGCAGTAAAAGCCTTTAAATTTAATGCCCTCGATTATTTACTTAAACCCATTGACTCAGTAGAATTAAAAATAGCAATAACTAAGGCGGGTACTAAACCTTCTTTTCTACCTCAACAACTCCAGCATTTATCAGAACTGCTGGAGCACAGGGATAACAATGTCATTTCGGAAAGAATAGCGCTGCCCCATGCAAAGGGCTATAAATTTATTTCGGTAGCAGATATTTTATATTGCGAATCAGAAAGTAATTATACGCTGCTCTCCCTGGCCAATGAACCCAACTTTACAGTATGTAAAACTTTAGGTGAGGTAGAAGACTTATTACCTTCTTCTATGTTTTTAAGAGTACACAGGAGTTATCTTGTAAATACAAAAAAGATAAAAGAAATAATAAAAAGCGATGGGGGATTTTTAGTAATGGAAAACAATGCTGAAATACCTGTTTCCAGAAACAAAAAAGATGAAGTAAGAGATATATTGAAAGTGAGATAATCTGGCTTTTATTAATTATAGTAAGTTAACCATAATGCTTTACCTGTCATTATCCTTTCTTTTACCAATACCTCTATTCAAAAATACAAATACCCTTTACCTGCTATAACCATCGTTTCACATAATCAGGAGTAAGCCCTGCTCAATGTCAGTAAATTTTACACTATTAAAAACTAAATTGAATAATGGTGCTAACGCAGCTCTATATTTTTAGATATAATTCAATCATAAAATTATTTTATATGCGACTTCCTATTTTGTTGACCATGTTTATTTGTTTTACAGGAACAAATACACAATCGCAAATATTAAAACAATTAGGTGACAGGGTAAAGGGGCAGGTAAAGGCTAGGGCAGATAGAAAAGTGGATGAAACCATTAATAAAACGATAGACGGGGCAACAAAAAAACCGGCTAACAAAGAAAACACTGATCAAAACCAACAACCTGCTCAAAAAGAGAATAATCAAAAAGAAAATATTTTAAAAGACAATAAATCAACTGACCCATTTGTAAGTGTAGAAGCTAATAATGCCGGTTCTGATATGACTCCCAAAGATGGTTATATCCAGGCGTCTATTTTTCCTGATAATACTTTGGTAGGAGCTCTGGTAGAGATTAATGGAGAGACAATGTTTTCCAATAAATATAAAGATGTTAGTATTTCTATTGTGCCTCCGAAAGGTTCAAGTGGAGCAACAACCGTTTATAAAGCAGTAATACAACAGGATGGAAAGTTTAAATTTCCATTTAAAGGAACAGAAAATGAAGGCGAATATACCGCTACAGTTTTTAGCCCGGATGGTAAAGCGCAAAAAAAATTATCATTTACAATTTATGATTTTGAAGATCTGGATAAAATTGGTGAAAAGATTCAAGAGCTGATGGATGAAGCCTTTAAAAATTTAAAAAACATTGTTGCTAAATTGAAAGACCAGGCCGCCGCAAAAGATAAAAAAGAAATAGATGAGAAGTTGAAAAATGCAGAAGAAAATATTGATGCAGGGAAAAAAATGCTTACAAGTATTAACGAAGCATGTGGTAAATTAGGCAATTTGGCTAAAGAGGAAAAAGGTATGCCGTCTTCAGTAATAAAAGACCTGGGAAAATTAAATGATATATTTCAAAAACAGGAAGAAGTGATGACTGTTCAAATAGAAAGAGCTAAGCATACACCAATAGATAATACGATCTGCGAATACCTTGTGATGCTTAATGAAGCCTGCGCTGCTTTTTCTACATTCACTAATCTTTATGGCAAAACTATTATGGGGGCATTGGCCGCTATACCCAAAAATGTAGCGCTGGATAAAGGGGTGCCTAAAACAGTAGAAATTGGTAACAAAAATGCAAAAGATATACTAGGTAATAATGAATTCTGGGCTAAAGAATCAGCAAAAATCACAGCTACTGCGGTATTTGATGCGGAATCACTCGTAACTAAATTAGGCGCAGCAGGCATGATGGGTGATCTTTTACAATATGCCGGTGATTATTTAATGAAAAAATATTGTGTAACTTATAGCGGACCTTTAAAATATCATTATGAAAATATCTATCGGCATGAAGGTGATAACTGGTGGAAATACACATACGATTGCGGTGCAAAAATTAACCTGCGCTATCCAAAAAATCAAACAGGCGGCATCATAAAAATGAAAGGCACAATTGAGGGAAATGCCACTGCCTTTACTTTTGGCTTTGATGTTAAACATTTATTGCCTAAAAACGTAGTCATCTATGCACAACGTAACATAACACCTGCTATACTACCGGCTGTAACTAGTGAAAATGATCCATTAGGCTTTGGTGCAGTAGCCAGGGCAATAGTTACACCCGCTTATTTTTATTTGACTATTGATGCGGAGTACAATACGCAAACCGAAACTGTAACACTTTTTTATAATCAGGCTCTCGAAGATTTTTCTCCTATGGTTAGTAACAAAGGTTTAATAATGGTACTTGCCGCCGGCATACCTATAATTAAGGTTATAGATTTCCCTATTATTAAAATGGGAAAAACTTTTGGGGGCGCACTAAAAAGAAATCCAGATTTTAAGATGAACCCAAAGGGGTTTTTGGGCGAAGGAAAAATGAGCATTGGTCCGGGAAGTGCAAGTGAACACAAAGCCACTTTTACAATGAACGTAAAAAAGGATGATTAGATGGCACTATACTATCTTAATGATTTTTTGCAATAAAATTTTTATAATAAGCGGAGCGCTCCATCTCTTTTATATAAGGTGATACCTGTCCTGCAAACTGCATCCATTTTTGTTTCTCAACGGTATTCATTATTACTTTTTTTTCTATTATTCTGCTCTTCTTAACCAAAGGTACTCCCGCTTTAAATAGTAAGGTTGCCTTAGCTTCGTTTTTTTCACGAATTGCCTTTATGCATTTTATCAAGTGATTTGAATATTCAGTGTAAAAAGCTTTTACATCTGGTTGAGCAAAATCCGGCACTTTAATAGATTGACTATTTCCTATTATAATAAAAAAACAAAATGTCAGCGATACTACTAGCTTTTTCATAAAAATTGTTTTAAGTTACTTTTTATAATCAGGCTCTCGAAGATTTTTCTCCTATGGTTAGTAACAAAGGTTTAATAATGGTACTTGCCGCCGGCATACCTATAATTAAGGTTATAGATTTCCCTATTATTAAAATGGGAAAAACTTTTGGGGGCGCACTAAAAAGAAATCCAGATTTTAAGATGAACCCAAAGGGGTTTTTGGGCGAAGGAAAAATGAGCATTGGTCCGGGAAGTGCAAGTGAACACAAAGCCACTTTTACAATGAACGTAAAAAAGGATGATTAGATGGCACTATACTATCTTAATGATTTTTTGCAATAAAATTTTTATAATAAGCGGAGCGCTCCATCTCTTTTATATAAGGTGATACCTGTCCTGCAAACTGCATCCATTTTTGTTTCTCAACGGTATTCATTATTACTTTTTTTTCTATTATTCTGCTCTTCTTAACCAAAGGTACTCCCGCTTTAAATAGTAAGGTTGCCTTAGCTTCGTTTTTTTCACGAATTGCCTTTATGCATTTTATCAAGTGATTTGAATATTCAGTGTAAAAAGCTTTTACATCTGGTTGAGCAAAATCCGGCACTTTAATAGATTGACTATTTCCTATTATAATAAAAAAACAAAATGTCAGCGATACTACTAGCTTTTTCATAAAAATTGTTTTAAGTTACTTATTCAATATAATCCGTTTCAGGGTTATTTTATATAGCTATCATTATTTACACCCACATTTAAAAATGCACCGGTTACCACAAATGTTTGTTTATTGGCATCAATAGCCCTGGTTTCAAAGTTGCCGGATAAAATTTTGCCTGTATTTTTTGTAATATCTATATATCCCTCACTTGGCATAATGGGAATATCATAATTACCATTTATTACCTGGCTCATAATCATGCTTGCTTTGTCTTTTTCCCTGTTGGAGAGTACCACATCAACTTTTCCTGAAGGTAATCCATGCAGATAAATAGTTAGCATATTTGTAATGCTCATCAATTTTTTAGAAGCTGCTAATTGAATAGTAGTTGAATTATTTGAAGATAATAGCAACGGCCAGTTACCCTCATATTTTATATAAGGCGTATCATTTTTTGTTACGGAAACGCTAAACCATACCTGCCCTGAATCTACAACAGCAGCCTCTGTTTGTTTAATTTCCTTAGCCGGGCTTGCCGTATCATTTGCCGCAGTTTTGGGTCTAATGTTTTTATCATTGTTATTACAACCCGCAACTAATATTAATAATAAAATAGAAGCAGTGATCTCATTTTTTATTTTTTTATTTTTCATTATATGGTATGTATTTTTATTGCTGCTTTTCCTTCTGTGCTTCATCAAGTATAATTACAGATGGCGAAGCATGTATCTCAGTCATAAAAGGCTGTGTCTGCTCAATAAAGGTGAAATATTTGTTTTCTTCATCAGCTCCTAATGCCAATGCTTTTTCTCTCATAGCGCCAATCCGGTCAAAATCTACATCGTACTTGTCGTAAGCAGTTTTTATAGCTGCCTCATCATTTTTACGCACCGCTGCTAACAAGTCATTAAGAGAAGTTTTGTAAGAACTGTAAAATTCATTCAAAGATGCATCCGATGACGGGGGAACATTTAATGGAAATGCACTTGATGATGAAGCAGCATTATTTGTTGCATCTGATGCTATGGTAGTATTTTGGTTACCAGTATCATTACACCCCAATAAGAGTGTAATCAAAAAAGAAATTAAAATGTTAGTTTTCATTTTATCTGTTTGTAAAAATTAATAATGTTGTTGAGTAGGCTACCTGTTCATTTTTTCTTCCTCTTCTTTTTCTAATTTTTTAATGAGGTGAGATTGTTGCATCTCCATTATGTAAGGCATCGCCTGCTTATTCCAAGCTTGCTTTTTTTTCACATCATCCGGGGTAGGCTTGGTTTTGTAGGTTTGTTGTCTTAATTCTTCTATTTCACGGGGTTCTTTATTTAATTTTCGGATTGCAGCTTCATCATTACTGCGTACAGCCGAAACAGCTTTTTTAAGATAAAAAGTATGTGCTTCATAAAATCGTTTAATCGCCGGGTCAGCAAAATTAGGAACATCGATATTTACTTCGTTTTGTGAAATACTTTTTTTAGGTGTAGTATTTTGCGTAAAGGCGATATTTAGGTAAAGGCTAAGTATTACAACAATACTGATTGATCCGATTAGCTTTTTCATAATATTTGTTTTAATGAGAATTTTTTAATTTACCTTTTTCTTAAAATTTTCTTTTACTTTTTTATAATACTCTTCATTATATTTTGTGTAGTACGGTGATTGCACTATTTCCCTTACATACGCCAAAGATTGTACAAGCCAACCATTGAACTTTTGTTCTTCTTCGGGAGTTGATTTCGCCTTTTCTTCCATTTTATCTCTGTCGGGGTCCCATTGATTACCCTCTTCCCGAAATAGTTTCATGGTACCTTCTTCATCCTTGTTACGGATTGATGCAACCACCTTTATTAAATACGCAGAATAGCCTGTGTAATATTGTTTCACCGCCGGATCATTAAAGTCGGGCACAACTAAATCTGGTGTATCATCCCGGGAAGCCGTTTCATTATTGGCTGTGCTATTTGGTAAATTGGATACTTTTGCACCAGTATTTACTTCCTTATCGTTATTACAGGCCACGGTAAAAAAAATACAAATAAGTAGGAGCAAATGATTTCTTTTCATAAAAAAATAGATTGTATAAATAATAAAAGCTTGTGGGCACAAGCTAAAAAATAAAGCTTCATTTTTTAATGGCAATGATTAAATGGCTTCTTTTACAATGCAGAAGGTAAACTAGAGTAAACGAATGCAGAAAAAAGATTGTAAAAACATAGTGTTGTAAAAACTACCGTTTTCAAACACATTCGGGATAAATGATTTGTGGCCTCGCCAGGAATCGAACCTGGATCTGGAGCTTCGGAAACTCTTATACTATCCATTGTACTACGAGGCCAGTTAATGTGTAAATAAAAAAACATGCAAAGATGCAGATCAAAAACAATTTACTCATCTGCACATTTACTCTACTTTATCAATCCCTGTGCATTAGTAGCAAATATTTTTACGGCTATGGCGATCAAAATTACACCAAAAAATTTCCTGACAGCGATCAGGCCGGCAGGCCCTAAAATACGCTCAATAAACCTTAATGATTTAAGGACTGCATACACAATTATAAGATTAAAGAGGATAGCAAGAAAAATGGTAAGCTCCAGGTAATTTGCTTTTAAAGAAATTATAGTAGTTAAAGTGCCTGAACCTGCAATTAAAGGAAAAGCAATGGGTACAACAGTTGCAGCCCGAAAATCTTTTTCGCTTTTAAAAAATTCAGCGCCTAAAACCATTTCAAGCCCAAGTATAAAAATTACGATAGAACCCCCAACAGCAAAAGATCTTACATCAATCCCTAACAGGTTAAGAAAAGGCTCGCCGATGAATAAAAACAATACCATTAAAGCACCCGAAACCAAAGTAGCCCGAAACTCATTTATGCCACCCAATTTAGATTTCAATCCTATCAAAACAGGTACGGCACCAATAATATCTATTACGGCAAATAAAGTAAAAGTTACGGTTAGTAATTCTTTGCTGAATAATTGAGAAAAATCCATTAAATAAATTTCTCAAAGATAATATCTTAATGCGGCAGTAAGTCGCAAAACCAAAAACCCATAGAAGATGGTGTTATCGGCTGTTTACTGAAACATGGATCTTTGTCATCTGTTGGTGCTTTATATTCCCTGAAAACTTTATCGCCAACTTCAAAAAGAACAGGAGATGTAAAAATCGGTCCGTCAAAAACAAATGTATGAAACTCTCCATTTTCACCACAGGGGTCAACATTTGGTGGCAAATCTTTTAAAAACTGTTTATCTATTATGCGGCCTGCAAAACTTTTATCAAGCACCTCTGCTTTTACACATACAACAATTGTTTTAAACCCGTTATCAAGAAACTCATGAATCAGTTCAGTTGTGTTTCTCTTCCATAACGGAAATACAGCTGATATATTCACTTTAGCTAATTGTGATTCACGATAGGCTTTGAGATCTTCCAAAAAAATATCCCCAAAAATACTATGGGTAAAATTTTCATGATGCAATTGGTTTAATAGAATCATCATCTCCCGATCATATTCTTCCATCGTTGGCTGATCGGGTAAAACAAATTTTTGTAATGGAATACCAATAGAAGCAGCCTGTTGCTCCAGTAATTCTTCTCTTACTCCATGCATTGACACACGGCGGTACTGGTTGTTTACATTCGTTACTAATTTATCAACCGAATAGGTTTTATCCTTAAGTATATGATATAAAGCCAGAGAGCTATCCTTTCCGCCACTCCAGTTAAAGTAACTTTTATCTGTCATATCAAATGCAGTTTATAAATTACCAATTAAAAGTTACACCCGCGTTTATAAGAAACGGAATTGAATTAAATCCTCTTACATCAAAGAATTTTTTATTAGTAATGTTTTGTGCATCTGCAAAAAACTTAATGTGATCCTTACATTGATACGCAGCATAAGCGCCTAAAATAAAGTAGCTTTCAAGCAGTACGTCTTGCTTTTTGAAACCACCTACATCAAAGCGGTTACCAACATATTTGCCATTGGCACTTATATACAAACCATTATTAAACTGGTATCCTGCAGATAAATTAAAATTATGCTTAGGCCTGCGAAGTAACTGGCGGTAAGTTGTGTCTTTGAAAGTGATCCTGCTTTGAGAAATCTCTTCGGGATCAAGATAGGTGTAGTTACCTGTGATGGTAAAATTATCAACAGGCCGAATGGTTGTTTCCACCTCAATACCATTTACTGTTTGCCGGTTAAAATTGAAATATTTAAACTTGATAAAGTCGAAATCGATCCCATCTTTTATATTTCGGTGAAAATATACAAGCCTTGTTGCTATTCTATTGTGCATTTGCTGTAAACCGATTTCATATGTTTTAGAACGTTCTGGTTTTAGATCTGGTTTTCCTGACGAAGAATAAAGCTGAAATAAAGTGGGTGCTTTAAAACCGGTGGCTATGCTTCCGAATATTCTAAAATGATCACTAAAGGAATAAGAAGGATTAAAAGTATACGTTTGATTGCTGCCGTAACGTGAGTGTACATTCAATCTTCCACCCAATTCAATATTAATTTTTTCACTAAGAGAACTATAAAACAGTGAAGTGTAAAGGGATGCCTGGCTAAGGGATGTATCATTGAATAAACTGGTAAAGGGACCAAAAGAACTTATTGAAAAAAACCTGCTGTTCATTTTAGCAAACCTGTAATCGGCACCATGTAAAAGAGTAAAGTTATTACCTAACCCGATGCTGCTGTACAGTTCCACAAACTGTGTTTTTCCAAAATTATCATTTGTTGAAAATTTAGAAAAAGACGGAACATCAATGCTGTCATTAAAAAAGATTCTTTCGTTTTCTGTATATTGATAATTTCCGGTAACACTTACATTGTTCTTTCGGTAATTAAATCCTGTGCCGGTTATAAGGCTCCTGTTATTTGCAATAAAATCTTTTTCATCAGTGAAGATTGAAGCATCAATATCAGTTTTGTAGCGACTGTGTTGTATAAATGTTCTGAGTGAAAGATCCGCGGTAAGCTGGTATTGCAAAGAAGCACTTGCAACATCTCCGTTATAACTATCACGGTCAAAGTTTTTAGTTCCTGTGCTGTCAAATGCCGCGGAAAAACCTTTGCTGTATAGCTTTGCATATCTCGTATTATAAGTAAGCCTATCAGTCTTGCCATATACCTGCACATTGCCCCTAAAAGTTCCGTAATTGCAGCCAGCCACAGTGGTTTTTATATTAATTGGTTTAGCAACATCTTTTTTAGCTGTGATGATGTTAACTACACCGGCAACAGCATCTGATCCGTATAGTGTTGATTGTGCTCCCCGGGCAATTTCAATCCGCTCAACATCATTCAATGAAAAAAGATTAAGATCAAAATCATTGGTAATGGAAGTAGGATCATTAACAGGAATGCCGTCAATCAATATTAATGTACGTCCTGATGAAGCGCCACGCATAAATAGTGTTTGATTCGTACCGAGATTATTCAGTGAGCCGCTAATGGTAATACCTGCCTGCTCATTTAAGATTTGGGTTAATGTGCGGCCACTGCTTTTTTCAATTTGTTCTTTACCGATTACACTGATTACTTTTCCTGTACTGCTTTGTTTTTGCGGGAATTTGTTAGCAGTAACAATTACTTCATTTAATATTTTTGAACTGTCTCCCCGCAATTGCGGAGCAAGTTGTGCAAATAATGCGCTGCAAGTAAGACATGCAGCCGAAAATAAAATTTTCTTTTTCAACTTTAGAAATTTTAATGGCTGCTTGCGGATAATAAAGTAGTATAAGAGCGGTAAAGCCTTTACACTCCTGCCTTTCACCCGAAAGCTTTGAAATGATTGTTTGTAACCGGCAGGTCTTCTGGCTTGGCGTTCACTTCACCTTCCCGTACCTTTTAAAGTAACAGTGGTGTGAGAGAAGTTGCCCTCTTTATCCCTCCCTTCGGGAAGTTAGGCGGGCCGCTTTACAGCTACGGGGATAGCTCCGGAATTTAACCGGATTCCCTTTTAATGGCGCCGAGGCGCCAACCAATTATGCGGCAAAAGTATGTGCATTACATTTAATTTTCCAAAACAAAATAAGTTCTCATTATTTTTTATCTTCCCTACATGAAGCTTACAAAAAAACTTAACCGGTTTGATTTTACGATGATTGTGGTAAGCCTGGTGATAGGTATGGGAATTTTTAGAACGCCGGTAAATGTTGTCAAA
>MWVW01000217.1_pt1 | contig 13613 bp, 15 predicted proteins | sample 1047191 | NCBI WGS metagenome assembly MWVW01 (sample SAMN06349985, study PRJNA376086) | soil metagenome | isolation source: MtG22-5 sample Antarctic (ecotone) | place: Antarctica
GTGCACACTGCTGCCTCGGTTTCAAAAAAAATATTTGAGAACAAAGCTAAACATTTTGGCGTATTCTATCCATTACAAAGCCTGAAAAAAGACGCATCTCATTTGCCTGAAATTCCCATTATTATTGATGCAAGTGACGAAGAGACACTTCAATTATTGATAAATCTTGCAGATACCATCAGCAATCAGGTAGTGGAGGCAAATGATGAAGAAAGGCTGAAGCTGCATATGGCAGCCGTTTTTTGCAACAATTTTGTAAATCATCTCTATGCGCTGACAGCGGAATATTGCACTAAAGAAACCCTTCGCTTTGAACTTCTCATTCCTTTAATACAGGAAACAGCACAACGCCTTTTGGAAATGCCGCCTTCACAGGCGCAGACCGGCCCTGCCAGTAGAAATGATAAAGAAACAATGCAGAAACATTTGGAATTACTTGATAACTATCCTCAACTCAAAGAGATATACATTCTTTTTACCAAAAGTATTCAACAATTTGTTTGATCTCTTTCGGCTACTTTTGCAACCGAAAACAGGTTAGATGTACACGATTAAATTCAATTTTGAGCAGGCAGGGATGCAACCGATCACATTACAAAACATTGAAGAGGGACAAAGTGTACTGGAAGTGGCCCTGAAACACAACATTGAGCTACACCACAACTGTGGCGGTGTGTGCGCCTGCAGCACCTGTCATGTCTATGTGAACAAAGGAGAAGATTTTTTAGAAGAGCTCAGTGATAAAGAAGAAGATTTTATTGACAGGGCCGTTAATCCCAGATTGAATTCACGCCTGGGTTGTCAATGTCTTTTGCTGGAAGGAGACGGTGATGTGGAAGTAACCTTGCCAGACCAGACTCAATTTTTAGGAGAATAAAATGAATTAAAATGTTTGAACCCCCTATTAAATGGAATGATTATGAGGATATAGCCCAAAAGCTATATGAAAGATTCGGTGATGAATTCAATGAAGGGAAAATATACCGTGTGCGTTTTACTGATCTTTTGGAATGGGTATTGAAACTTCCAAGTTTTGAGGGCAAAAGGGCAGAAGCAAATGAAGGACATTTGGAAATGATCCAAAGCGCCTGGGTTTATGAATGGCGGGATAACCAAAAAAAATAGGGGATCTGTTATAGTTAATGTTTCTATGAATGTTTTCGAATACTTTAAAGAGATAACAACATTTGTATTTGATGTGGATGGCGTGCTGACCGATGGTCGGGTGCTGCTTTTAGAAAATGGATTGCAGGCAAGGCAAATGCATGTAAAGGATGGATTGGCCCTTCAAATGGCTTTGCAAAACGGTTACAATGTAGTTATTATTTCAGGTGGTTATTCTGAGCCTTTACTCAACCGCATGCATTATCTTGATATATCAGAAGTTTACCTGGCTACCAAAGACAAAAAGGAATTTTTAGAAAAATATCTTGGTGAAAAGGGCTTGAACTGGAACGAAGTATTGTTCATGGGAGATGATTTACCTGATTTGGATGTATTGCAGTCAGCCGGTTTGCCATGTTGCCCTGCAGATGCAATAAATGAAGTGAAGAAAGCCTGTAAATACATCTCCGCAATCAATGGAGGTTATGGATGTGTTCGCGATGTAATTGAAAAAGTTTTAAAATTGAATGACCACTGGAATTTTACCACACAAATCACTTCCCGCTAACAGGTATTGCTAAATGAAATTAATTACCTCGTTTTTCCGCTTGATCCGCTGGCAAAACCTGGTTTTTATTGTGTTGACTCAGGTTTTGTTTTACTACTGTGTTTACCGGCAATTGTATACAACATCTGAATCACTGCTTCAACTTGCGTTGCTGATCTTCTCTTCCGTGTTTATTGCTGCCGGTGGTTATATCATCAATGATTATTTCGATCTTAATATAGACCATGTCAACAAGCCAAATAAAAATGTAATCAATACGGTTATTAACAGGCGGTGGGCTATCCTATGGCATTTGGTCCTAAGTGTTGCAGGTATCATGGCGACTTCCATTGCTGTATCCTTTGACAGGTGGTATCTTATAATTGCAAATATTGCCTGTGTCATTTTATTGTGGTTTTATTCCACTTTATTTAAAAAACAGGCATTGATTGGTAACGTAGTCATCTCACTTTTGACATCCTGGACCATCCTGATTCTTTTTTTCGCTAAAGTTCCTTCCGGAGCAGCCTTTGGTGCTGCAGATATTGTGACCGTTAAATTCTTCAGGGTAGCTTTTTTATATGCAGGGTTTGCTTTTATTCTTTCTATAATACGCGAAGCCATTAAAGACGTGGAGGATATAGAAGGAGACCGCCGTTATGGCTGTAAAACACTGCCTGTTATAGCGGGCATCAGCACTACTAAAATTTATACTTCTGTATGGATGGTAGTCATATTAGCTGCATTGATTATTTTACAGCTTTATGTACTTCAGTTCCGGTGGTGGTGGGCAATAGCATACAGTATTTTATTTGTGATCATTCCATTGTTTTATCTCTTTTACAGGCATTACAAGGCAAAATCAATTGAAGATTTTGCACAGCTAAGCAGTTATGCAAAATGGATTATGTTAGCCGGTATTTTATCTATGCTGTTTTTCCGTATTTATCTTTAATCATGGCAAAGTTTATCCTTGCATCAGCCTCACCAAGACGGAAACAATTGTTGGAATGGGCGGAAGTTGATTTTGAAATAATTATACACCCTACTGATGAAAGCTACCCGTCAGAATTGCCACCAGAAGAAGTGGCCATTTATATTGCTTTGCAAAAAGCGATGGCAGTAGCAGCAAAAGTTGAAAAAGATAAAATAGTAATAGGGGCTGATACAATCGTTGTTATAAATGATGAGATTATTGGCAAACCGAAAGACCGGCTTGATGCTATACGCATTCTTTCCAAATTGAATGGTGCTTGTCATAAAGTGATCACAGGCGTGGCAATCGTGCAACATGACAAAAAAATAAGTTTTTATGATAGTACGGAAGTGGTATTTCATTCATTGAAACCGGAGGAAATTGAATTTTATGTAGACAAATACAAACCTTATGATAAAGCAGGTGCATATGCTATCCAGGAATGGATAGGCGTGATTGGGATTAAAAAAGTGAATGGTGATTTTTATAATGTAATGGGTCTCCCTGTGAGCAGGGTAGTGCAGGCTTTGAGTCAATTTTCATAAATTTAATAATGACTGAGAAGCTCCTTCAATACATTTGGCAATTTGGATATTTCAATCATGATGACTTAAAAACTGTTGCCGGAGAAGCTTTATCCATAGATTTTGCAGGACGATTGAATAATAATCAGGGCCCGGATTTTCTGCAAGCAAAGATTCTCATTGATAAAACTTTGCTTGCAGGTTCAGTAGAATTGCATTTGAACACTTCTGACTGGGCAAAACATAATCATTCTTCAGATCCGAATTATAAAAATGTTATTCTGCATGTGGTGTTGCATCACGATGTAGATCATGACAGTAATATTCCTGTCCTAGAGCTGCAGCCGCGTATACCCAACATACTTCTGCAGCGATATGAACGGCTAATGAATAATACTGCATTCATTGCCTGTACAGGATCTATCAGCAATGTAAAAGACCTTACATGGACCTCCTGGAAAGAGCGTTTGCTTGCGGAAAGATTATCGGCTAAAGCAGAACGGCTAATTCAATTTTTGAAGCGCACCAATTTTCATTGGGAAGAAGCATTCTGGTGGTTATTGTCCAGAAACTTCGGAAGCACAGTGAATAGCGATGCATTTGAAGCACTCGCACAGTCTATCCCTTTAAATATACTCGCTAAGCATAAAAATCAAATCCATCAACTGGAAGCATTGCTTTTCGGACAGGCAGGTATGCTGGATAAAAATTTTATTGAAGATTACCCGCAACTTTTAAAAAAAGAATATGCTTTTCTAAAGAACAAGTACAAATTAAAACCGATACCATTTCCAATGCATACATTGCGTATGCGACCAGGGAATTTTCCTGCCCTGCGGCTTGCGCAACTGGCCATGCTCATACATTCTTCCAACCATTTGTTTTCAAAAATTATTGAGGTAACTGAGGTAAAAGAAATCGTAAAAATGTTGAGTGTCACAGCTAATGATTATTGGCATTACCATTACCGTTTTGATGAAGAATCGGGTTATAAACAAAAAAGACTTGGTGATGTGATGAGCAACAATTTCATTATCAATACCGTCATACCTTCCGTCTTTGCGCATGGCCTGTATCACAATAATGAGCAAACGAAACTAAAAGCTTTACGTTGGCTGGAGCAAACCAAACCAGAATCAAATAACATTACAAAAGGTTTCGCTGAAATTTCTATTGCAAATAAATCTGCTTACGATTCACAAGCACTTATTCAGCTTAAAAATGAGTATTGCAATAAAAGACGTTGCCTGGAATGTGCCATTGGGAATGCTCTTTTGAAAACAATTTGATTATCTTATTGCCCTGCATTTTTTATAACTCCCATTGGCTGCCTGGGATGGGGTTAATGCTTTTGCACAGGATGAAAAAATTACAACTACCAGACAAAAACAAAATATACGTGTTTGCATAGGATCCAAAATTTGAATAAAATTAGGTGCATGCCGGTTCCTCTGCAACGCAAAAACGCTTATTTAAATTTCTATTATTACTAAGTGAAATAACGACAAATTACTTCCATGCTCCCCAATCTACGTTTACTTCTATGTCAGGATGTATGCTGTACTGTACGGGACAAGTATTGGCTGTATGCTTCATGATCTGTTTTGATTTATCATCCATGTTTTTCAATTGATCAGGAATATGGAATGTAATGTTGATACCGCCAACTCTTCTGGGTTCTTGTTTCATGATCTTTTCTACCTCAATTTCAACGCCTTTAAGGTCGATATTCATGTTGCCTGCTTTTATACCCATTACAGTAAGCATGCAGCTACCTAGTGATGTAGCTAAAAGGTCAGTGGGAGAGAAGCGTTCGCCTTTTCCATGATTGTCTCTTGGCGCATCGGTTTCTATAGAATTAGAAGATAGCAGGTGTTTGCAGATGGTTCGTAATTCTCCTTCGTATACAACTGTTGAAGTCATTATTCTTTTTTGCCTAAATTTACGCCAACAACGCTCAAAAAACTGTGAAAAAATTTATTGTTACCCTTTGTCTTTTTGCATCAATAATTTCTATTGCCCAGGACTCAACTTCTACCCGGCGTGGTTCAAAAAAGGAACGCAGGGAGGAAAAGCGTGAACGTATAGATGCTATGATCAGGCAGGAAGAAGAAGGTGTCTTATCGTATTATAAACAAAATGCTTTTGGTTTGCAGTTACGTACTGATGGATATGGAATTTTTTATGAAATCGGCCGTTATAAAACACCACGATTTGCCAATCTATATCTTATAGAATTTACTGAAATCAAACATCGAAAAGAGGAGAAAACTACAGTAACTGATGGATTTTTCAGCAATTCATTTATTTATGGCAAGTTGAATAATTTTTACCAGTTTAAACTTGGTTTTGGACAACAATATATTTTCGGGCAGAAGGGAAATAAAAATGGTGTGGCGGTTATGGGTATTTACCAGGGGGGACTTTCCCTGGGCTTACTTCGCCCATATTATTTATCTGTTGTTGATAATGGATCGGAAAAAGATGTGAAGTATGATTCAAAGGACAGCCTGTTGTTTCTGACCGGCAATATACAGGGGAGCAGTGGCTTCAGCAAAGGGTGGAATGAAATAAAAATCAAACCAGGTGCATTTGTGAAAACAGCTCTCCGTTTTGATTTTGGAAGGTATAATGAAATGATACAGGCCATACAAATAGGCCTTAGCATTGAAGCCTATGCACAAAAAATTCCTGTTTTTTATGGGCAAAAAGAAAAACAAATATTTTTCCAGGGACACCTCGCTTTTCTTTTCGGTCGCCGCAAATAAATTGCCCGTTGAAAAAAACTATGAACAATAACCGAGAACTTATTTATGATTGAACTTCCCATAGTTACAGCAGAAGAACCAATAAAGCGAACGAAGCCAGATTGGCTGAGGGTAAAATTACCTATCGGTGAAAACTATAAACACGTACGTGGACTTGTAGACCAGCATAAGCTGCATACGATCTGCGAAAGTGGTAATTGTCCTAATATGGGTGAATGCTGGGGAGCAGGAACTGCTACTTTTATGATACTTGGTAATATATGCACACGCAGTTGTGGATTTTGTGCAGTAGCTACCGGCAGACCGGAACCTGTAGATTGGGATGAACCACAAAGGGTAGCCGAAGCTATACACCTGATGAAAGTGAAACATGCCGTCATTACTTCAGTAGACCGTGATGAAATAAGAGACGGTGGATCAATAATCTGGTACAATACGATCAAAGCGGTTAAAGCCCTGAATCCTGAGACTACGTTAGAAACACTTATCCCTGACTTCAAAGGGCAAAAGGAAAATATCCAACGAATTATAGATGCGGCACCCGAAGTTGTATCACATAATATTGAAACAGTTGAGCGGCTGAGCCGCCAGGTACGCATCCAGGCTAAATATTCCAGGAGCATGGAGGTAATAGAAACTTTAAAGAAAGGTGGTATGCGTACAAAAAGCGGTATCATGCTTGGCTTGGGTGAATCAAAGGATGAAGTAATACAATCTCTTCATGATCTTAAGCATGCAGGATGTGATGTGGTTACTTTAGGCCAATATTTACAACCCACTAAAAAACATCTTTCTGTGTTTCGTTTTATTCATCCGGATGAATTTAAAGAATACCGTGAAATAGGGTACAGCATTGGGTTGGATTATGTGGAAAGCGGTCCACTTGTCCGTTCATCATACCACAGCGAAAAACACTTGACAGCTGGCTATGGCAAAGCCGCCTGGCAAAATGAAAAAGCAAAGCTTATTGCATAAATTTGTCTGATGGTTTACCACAGATAATATTACTCAGTATACTTATGACGATTGGGTTCATTGGGAAGGCATTTGGGAATTAATAGAAGGCCACCCGATTGCCAGGAGCCCAACCCCTGTTCCCGATCATCAGAGTGTGACTTCTGAGATTAGAACAGAACTTATGTTGGCCCTAAGAAAAGCAAATTGTAAAAATTTCCCTGCATACGATCCGCTGGATTTTATGATTTCTAATGATACTATCCTAGTACCGGATATTTTAATTATTTGCTGAGATATCACTAAAAAATATCTTGATTTTCCACCTGCTTTGGGGGTGGAAATTTTATCGCCATCTACTGCATTGCGAGACAGGCACACAAAATATCAATATTATCAACAGCAGGGCATACCCTATTATTTGATCGTTGACACAGAGAAAAAATTAATTGAATTATATAAGCTTGTTGAAGGTGTCTATCAATTGCAGGAAGAAGATGGCGTGCATCAGTTTTACTTAAACAGTGAATGTTCTATCATTCCCAAACTCAATTCTGTTTTTGATTAATTTTATAAATGCTTCGGTCTGCGTTTGTAATTCTTTCGATAAGCATTTCTTCCATTTGTTTTGCACAAATAAAATGGCAAAATGTAGATTCAATTTATCAACCCTTACCAAAATCAGTACAAATATTTTTCACTGATCAACCAGTAGATTCTTCACCCTTCAGGGCTTTCTACCTGATTGCCGATATTAAAGACCAAAAATTAAATTTTACTACTGATACCTCATATAAAAGAAGGCTAACACCTGCTGAATTTTATAAAAAAAATGCGCTGCCACTTGCAGTTGTTAACGGGACCTTTTTTTCATTTGAAACAAATGCCAATTTAAATGTGGTTATTAAAAATGGAAAAGTATTAGCGCATAATGCAAAGACCATGCGATCGGAAGGAGATACAAATAAAATAGTCAGGATTTATAATGGTGCAATAGGTATTGCAAAAAACAGGACTGCCGATATAGCCTGGGTAAGAACAGACAGTAACCGATCTTTTGCACAGGCAATACAATTTCCTTTCACTAACAAAGGAAATTTTATCACTAAAAATCGAAATACCGGCAAAACACAGGAAGTCAACTATGATCCTTTTCAAAGATGGAAAGTACAAACAGCGATTGGCGGTGGACCGGTGCTGTTGCAAAACGGTAAAATAAAAATTACCAATAATGAGGAGCGGATGTTTGCCGGTAAAGCTATTAACGATAAGCATCCCCGTACTGCGATGGGTTATACCAAAGACAATAAGCTGATCATCCTGGTGGTTGAAGGACGAAATGCAGCAGCAGCAGGAGCTACATTGACACAGGAAGCACAGATATTAAAAGACCTTGATTGTGTGGAAGGATTGAATCTTGATGGTGGCGGCAGTAGTTGTTTATTGATCAATGGAAAGGAAACAATAGTACCTTCTGATAAAAAGCAAAGGGCAGTACCGGCGGTGTTTATAATAAAATGGGATAAGGATTAAAATCATTCCCGCATTTCCCATACCAGCGCACTGGCGCCAAGTATAGCCGCATCAGCTTCCTTCAATTCGCTAAAAACAAGTTTTATTTTGTTTTGAAAAATGGGCAGCAGGTTTCTTTCCATGTGTTCTTTGGTGGGTTGCATGATCAGGTCACCGGCCTTGATGACACCGCCGAATAATACAATAGCTTCCGGTGAAGAAAACATTATGAAATTTGCAAGCGCCTCACCTAAAATTTCACCAGTAAACCGGTACGCTTCTGCAGCTATTTTATCACCCTGTATGGCACAGTCAAATACTCGTTTAGCATCAATCTCATCAAGGCTATAATTACGCAGTGTGCTTTCTTCAGTTGAATTGTGCAATAATTCCTTAGCAGTAAACACGATACCTGTGGCAGAACAATAAGCTTCCAGCGAGCCAAGCATTCCTGTGCCCCAATGCTTGCGACCACCCGGACGTATGGTAGTATGCCCCAGCTCTCCGGCAAAACCATCATGACCATAGATAAGCTGGCCATTGGCGACGATGCCACTGCCCACACCCGTTCCGAGGGTGATCATAATGAAATCTCTCATGCCCCTGGCTGCCCCGTACATCATTTCACCTACGGCTGCAGCATTGGCATCGTTGGTAAGCGATGAAGGAAGATTGAAACGCTTCGTTACCAGGTCAGTAAGATGTATGATGCCTTTCCAGTGAAGATTGGGTGCATATTCTATTGTGCCTTTATAATAGTTGCCGTTAGGAGCGCCGATACCTATGCCCTTTACTACCTTATCATCACCGGCTGTATCAATTACCGGCATTAATGTTTCATGCAAAGCATCTATGAAAGATTCAATAGTAGGAAAGCTGTCGGTCTTCAACTCACCTTTCTGCACTATTGCGCCCCTATGGTTTACCAATCCCCATTTGGTATTGGTGCCACCAATATCTATTCCTACAGCAAGCTCTTTCGAAAGGTCCATGTAAAAAAATTCTAAACTATTACCTGTTTATTTTCCTGTCAGGATCTTCCAGCCCGGCCTCAGGTGAATGTACCAAAGGATCAATGTCTTCTACCTGGCGGTCATAATCAATACCCTGTTTGCTCAAAATTCCCTTTACTGCAAATGCAAAGAAAGCAAGGTAAGCAAAACAAATCACGGGTATCCAATACGATTGATGAATACCTATCACATCAGCCAGCTTTCCCTGTATTGGTGGAATAATGCCCCCACCCAATATCATCATGATCAAAAATGCAGAACCCTGTGTAGTGTACTTGCCTAACCCGGCTATTGATAAACTGAAAATACAGGGCCACATAATAGAACAAAATAAACCACCACTCAAAAATGCATAAACAGATAATAAACCGGTGGTTTGTGTGCCAATGATCATGGCTATTAACCCCAGCATACCAAAGATCATTAATGTACGTGCAGGCTTATTCCTGCTGATAAAGAATGCTGCAATCTGAATGATAACACAAAGCACATAAAAGTACAAGGGCTTCATGTCGTATTGAGCAATAGTATTAACGCCAATGATAATTCCAAATGCAATCAGGGGAATTATTACCTGCAATAACAGCCTTGTATTTTTTGATAAATTAAATGCTGATATAGCCCCAGCCCATCTTCCTATCATCAGGCTACCCCAATACATAGCCACATATGGTGTTGCTTCCGAAGCCTGCAATCCGCCAAAATCCGGCTGCTTCATCAGCTCGCTCAGGTTGCTGCCTATAGCCACTTCCACCCCCACGTATACAAAAATTGCTAACATGCCCAGAACTAACTGAGGAAATTTCATAGCACCCCATCCTTCTGCGTTTTTTTTAGCACTCATATTGGCAGCTAATAATCCTACCACCACTACCGCCATTGCACCTAATAGCCAGCGCATCCTGTATGCTTCCATTGAATGTCTTTCAGCTTCTGTGGCATTCGTTAAATCAGTTCTATAACTATTAAAAACCGGCGCAAACGTGATGATAAGTAAGCCTGTCATTATTAATAGAGTGTATAAAGCTTTATTGGCTTTCTCGGTTTTTTCCAGCATCACCCCGGTGGGCACTTTCTTTGAGAAGTAAAAAAGTGCAGCCGCTCCAATGAATAATGCACCTACACATGTATACAAAAGAATTACTTTTCCAAGGCTTAATGCAGCAATTTGTTCATCTGTGATAGCAGCTGTTGTTCCGAATAATGCCAGAGCTACTATAATGGGGCCTATGGTAGTACCAAATGAGTTTATTCCGCCGCCCAGATTTACCCTGCTGGTACCGGTTGCAGGATCACCAAGCGAAATAGCGAACGGTTGGGCAGCAGTTTGTTGTAGTGAAAAGCCTAATGCCACTATAAATAAACCAACAAGCATTCCGGCAAACGTATTTGCATTCACAGCTATGATCATTGCAGCAGCACCGAGTGCTGAAAACAGTAAACCATATACGATGCTTTTTTTATAGCCCCATTTACCCACGAGGTCTTTGCCCCCAAAAGAACCATAAGCAAATAACCCAAGTGCTCCCACATAATAAGCGGTATAAAAAGCAAAGTCAATCAACTGGCTTTGAAATTGGTCTAACTGAAAATAATGTTTACAGAAAGGAATGAATACAGAATTACCAGCAGCTATAAATCCCCAAAAGAAAAATACGGTTACAAGCGTGCCTAAAGCACCATAATTTGTAGGTATACTGCTGGTTTGGGTTGCAGAACGCTGGGTACCTGACACACTTATTGAAGTAGCCATAAGCTGGTTGTGGTTTTATATTTAAATTAAAATAGTGCCTAAAGTAAAGAGAAATCACCAATACCAAAACTATTAAATGAAACTGCTAATAATAAATATCAATTACAGCGGAAGTAGAATTGGCAGTGAACCAAAACCTTCCTAATTTGAAATTGGTTATTTAATAAGTATGGAAATTATTCATGTATCGGCTGAATGTTATCCTGTAGCCAAGGCAGGAGGACTAGGAGATGTAGTAGGGGCATTACCTAAATACCAGAATGACCTGGGCCATATCGCTAAAGTGGTTATGCCTATGTACCGCACAAAATTTTTATACCAGAATGACTGGGAGCTGGTGCATGAAGGAGGTCAGCAGCTTGGGGAACATTGGTTTAAATATGCGGTGATCAAGGAAAAAACAAACCAGCTTGGCTTCGATGTTTATTTAATAGATATCAATGGCTTGCTTGACCGTGAAAAAATTTATGGTTATGATGATGATACGGAAAGGTTTGTCGCTTTTCAGATTGCAACTTGTGACTGGTTTTCGAAATGGCAACATAAGCCTGATATCATTCATTGTCATGATCATCATACGGGGCTGATCCCCTTTATGATGCAATATTGCCATGCCTTTAAGTCATTGGCAGCTATACCTACGGTCTTCACTATTCACAATGCTCAGTACCAGGGTTGGATAGATTGGAATAAATATTATCTTATACCACCGTATGACAATTGGAAGTGGGGAATGCTTGACTGGAAGAATACCATCAATCCACTTGCATGTGCCATTAAATGTGCCGGGAGGGTAACTACGGTGAGCCCCAGTTATATGGAAGAGTTGAAATATGCTGCCAACGGGATAGAAAATCTACTGGCATCGGAGTATAGCAAAAGCACAGGAATTTTAAATGGAATTGATGCACAAATCTGGGATCCTGCAAAAGATAATCTCATTATTAAAAATTATGATGATCATCTGGTGAAAGAAGGTAAGCGCAAAAATAAAAAAGAACTGACGGGGATGTTTGGACTTGACGTGGATAAACCGCTGATTGTATTTATCGGCAGGCTGGTAGGAGAGAAGGCGGCAGATATATTACCTGATGCCATCAGGCAATCAGTATACCAGCATCACGGCGGGGCCAATTTTTTGATACTGGGTTCGGGTGATAATGAAGTGGAAAATAAATTAGAAGCACTAAAACACCAGCTAAATGGCTATGTCAATACTTATATAGGTTATCACGAAGGTCTTAGTCATTTAATGTATGCCGGTGCCGATTTTTTGATCATGCCCAGCAGGGTGGAGCCTTGCGGACTTAACCAGATGTATGCCCTGCGTTATGGCACTGTGCCTATGGTACGAAGCACAGGTGGACTAAAAGACACAGTAAAAGATTTCGGTGACTGGCAGGGGTACGGCATCCGTTTTAATCATGCAGATGTCAATGATATCAGTTATTCAGTAGGCAGGGCAATTGATTTGTACAATAACAAAAAAGATTTACACAACTGGATGCGAACTTATATGATGGGAATTGACCACTCATGGGATGCTTCCGCTCAGGAATATATTAACTTGTATCAAAGTTTGATGTAGGAAAAAATTGAGAATTGAGAAATATGAGTAAACCAAATATTCTAAAAGACACAAGCTTTGAATTTGCTTTAAGAATTATTCAATTATTTAAAGATTTACAATCGTCACATAAAGAATATGTATTATCAAAACAAAAATTGCTAAGTGGAACATCAGTCGGTGCCTTGCTTCGTGAATCTGAAAATGCAGCTAGTCGAAAAGATTTTCTAAATAAGCTTAATGTAGCTTTGAAGGAAGGTGATGAAACAAGTTACTGGCTTGAACTTTTATTTCAATCATACTATATAGAACAATCCTTATATAATTCTTTAATGCATGATTGTTATGAGATTAATAAGCAATTTAGTTGCAAGTGTAAAAACCCTTAAAGAAAAGCCTGGTATAAATCTAAATTCCCAGATTTAAATTTTCAACTTATGAAAGAGATGTTGTCAGTAATATTAGGTGGTGGCGCAGGTACAAGATTGTTTCCGCTAACAGCGCACAGGTCTAAGCCTGCAGTACCTATAGCTGGTAAATACCGCCTGGTAGATATACCGATTTCCAATTGCCTCAATTCTGGTATAGGAAGAATGTTTGTATTGACAATGTATAATTCTGCATCGCTGAACAGGCATATAAAAAACACCTATCACTTTAGTGCTTTCAGCTCAGCATTTGTAGATATACTAGCTGCTGAACAAACACCTGATAATCCTACTTGGTTTCAGGGCACTGCAGATGCTGTACGCCAGGGCTTGCGTCATATTAATTCTTTCCCAAGCGAGTATGTACTGATACTTTCCGGAGATCAACTCTACCAGATTGATTTTATACAAATGTTGCAGGAGCATAAAGACAAAGAGGCGGATATAACTGTGGCTACTATTCCTGT
>MWVW01000218.1_pt1 | contig 13610 bp, 15 predicted proteins | sample 1047191 | NCBI WGS metagenome assembly MWVW01 (sample SAMN06349985, study PRJNA376086) | soil metagenome | isolation source: MtG22-5 sample Antarctic (ecotone) | place: Antarctica
TTAAAGGCAGCCGGTGATTACGCAGGTCTAGATGCATTGCCAAAGAATTCATCCAGAGTGCGCCTGAAAAAACCGTTGCCAGATGACTGGTCGTCCCAGGGGATATTACAGGTATTTCGGAATTTCCCGGATTGCTCTGCGTGATATGGCGCTGAATGGAAAAATACCTGGTTTGAAAAAAGCAAGCTGGTAGTTAAAAGTGAATGGTGGGTAGTGAATATTCATTATTGACAATTGACTATTCACTCATTAAAAAGAAAATTATAATTAAATTAAAACAATCCAATTATTCCGCTCCGGCGGAACGTAGGAGGACTAAAATATGGTAACAGATCCTATAGCAGATTTTTTAACCAGGATAAGGAATGCGCAAATGGCGGGGCATAGAATTGTTGAGATTCCTGCTTCCAACCTGAAGAAACGCATGACCGAAATTTTGTATAATCAGGGTTATATCTTAAAGTATAAGTTTGAAGATGATAACAAACAAGGCCTGATCAAGATCGCTTTGAAGTATGATGCTCAAACTAAGCAACCGGCTATTCATAGCCTGGAAAGAGTGAGTAGGCCAGGTTTACGTCATTATTCAAAACCTGAAGATTTTCGTCGTGTAAAAAACGGATTGGGTGTAGCTATTCTATCTACTTCTAAAGGTGTATTGACAGATAAGGAAGCTAAATCGCAAAATGTTGGAGGAGAAGTTCTTTGTTATATATATTGATTGATAATCAGACAATTTGAAAAATTGAAAATGGTTTTCTCATTGTCTTTAAAATAACAAGGTTGTTTGATAATTTAAGTCTTAATACGGTGACTGAACACGAACAACACTACATTTTCAAATTGAGTAATTTTCAAATTTTCAAATCAAAAAATTATGTCCCGTATAGGTAAAGCACCGGTTACAGTTCCCAGTGGAGTTACAGTCTCTGTTGGTAATGATAATGTAGTAACTGTAAAAGGTCCGAAAGGTGAATTGACACAACCGATTGACCGTGATATCAAAATAGATATAAAGGATGGACAGATTGATGTTGTACGTCCTACAGATCAGATAAGGCATCGTGCCCTCCACGGACTTTCCCGTGCACTTGTAGCCAACCTGGTAAAAGGTGTTACGGATGGTTATGAAAAAAGACTGGAACTGATTGGGGTAGGATTCAAAGCAGCTAATTCAGGGAATGTTTTGGACCTGGCTTTAGGATATTCTCATAATATCATTTTTGAGGTACCTAAAGAATTAAAAGTTGCCACTGCACAGGAAAAAGGACAAAACCCAACGATCACGTTAAACGGCATAGACAGGCAGCTGATCGGGCAGGTAGCTGCCAAGATCCGCAGCCTGAGAAAACCTGAACCATATAAAGGGAAGGGTGTACGTTATGTAGGTGAAGTGGTCCGTAAGAAAGCTGGTAAGGCAGCAGGAAAATAAAATAAAATCGTCAGTAAGTCAAAGGAGTAAAAATTAGTCATACTCTCTTTGATCCATTTGACATCTTTGACCCATTTGACTATCTCCCCTGGCAGTATCAGGGAACTAAATAAATAAAAATGAGAACGAACGCAAAAACAACTAGAAGAAAAAATATAAGATACCGTATCCGTGCGAAGATTGCAGGGTCAACGCAAAAGCCACGGCTCTCTGTTTTTCGAAGCAATACAGAAATCTATTGCCAGTTGATTGATGATGATAATTCTGTTACACTTGCATCAGCATCATCAAAAAATAAAGACATTGCTGCGCAATCAGGCAATAAAAGTGAAAAAAGTAAATTGGTAGGACAAGTTATAGCCCGTAAGGCAAAAGACCTCGGCATTGAAGCAGTTGTATTTGACAGGGGTGGTAATTTATACCACGGACGTGTTAAACAGGTAGCGGAAGGCGCAAGAGAAGGCGGGTTAGTATTTTAATTGGATTGGGGATTTAATTTATTAAATCGCTGGTCAGTATTCATCTCAGATATCAAACAAAAGATTAAATGGCAAAAGCAATTTTAAACAAAGTGAAAGCAGGTGACCTTGAGTTGAAAGAAAAAGTAGTTTCAATCAACCGGGTGGTAAAAACGACCAAAGGAGGCCGGGCTTTTTCTTTCTCCGCATTAGTGGTGGTGGGCAATGAATCCGGTGTAGTGGGTCATGGCCTGGGAAAGGCAAAAGAAGTACAGGAAGCGATTACCAAAGGTATTGAAGATGCAAAGAAGAACCTGATCAAAGTGCCGGTAATGCATGGTACTATACCACATGATCAATTAGCTAAGGTAGGAGCTGCCAAGGTATTGATTAAGCCTGCCGCACATGGCACAGGTGTTATAGCAGGTGGATCTATGCGTGCCGTACTGGAAAGTGCTGGCATTACTGATGTGCTGGCAAAATCGCTGGGCTCTGCAAATCCACATAATGTGGTGAAGGCCACTTTTGAAGCTCTGGCACTTTTACGTGAACCCATTGCAGTTTCTAAAACGAGAAGAATTGCTTTGAAGAAAGTATTTAACGGATAATAAATGTCAGGAAATCAAGGGAGTCAAATTAGCCAGACCTCCTTTGACCAATTGACTCAATTGACAAATTTGACCTATCATGAAAAAGATAAAAATAACATTGGTAAAAAGCCCTATTGACAGGCCCAACCGTCAGAAGTTAACGCTTCAGGCTCTCGGTTTGAACAAAATGAATGCAGTAAAAGAGGTTGAAGCTACACCACAGATATTGGGCATGGTTCGTAAAGTAGAACACATGATCACTGTCGAAGAACTATCTTAATGTAACTTTTATAATTCATCATTAAATAATATGCGAGGGGCGATTCCCCGTTAAGTAAAAATCAACAAATGAAACTACACGAATTAAGGCCTGCAAAAGGCGCAGTTCATAAACAGAAACGTTTAGGACGTGGTGAAGCAAGTGGCAAAGGCGGCACTTCCACTAAAGGTAATAAAGGTGGTCAAAGCCGGGCCGGTTATAAAAGTAAAAGGGCACATGAAGGAGGACAAATGCCTATCCAGCGTCGTATTCCAAAACGTGGATTTAAAAACTTTAACCGCATAGAATATAAGGTTTTCAACCTGGGACAAATTGATCAACTGGTGGAAAAATATGGTTTCGAGGAATTCACACTTGAGAATCTGTATACAAACGGTTTAATCAGCCAGACAGATCGTATAAAGATCCTGGGTAACGGTGATATAAAAGCGAAACTTCCTTTCAGGGTCAATGCAATAAGTGAAAAAGCCAAAGGTGCTATCGAGGCTGCCGGTGGTACAGTAGAGATTGTGAAATAATTTTCAGTAAATTTGAAGGCGCAGTCAACTGCGCTTTTTCTTTCAGAACCGTAAACAGTTTATACTGTGAAAAAATTATTTAAGACACTTAAGAATATCTGGAGTATTGAGGAATTGCGTAGCAAGATCCTTTTTACTTTCGCTTTATTACTTATATATCGCTTTGGTACACATATCGTACTCCCGGGAATAGACCCTACCGCATTGTCAAACATTGCTGATCAAACCAAGGGTGGTATGCTTGGATTGATAGATACTTTTGCCGGCGGTGCTTTTTCGCAGGCTTCAATTTTTGCTCTTGGTATCATGCCATACATCTCAGCATCTATTTTCATTCAGTTGATGACAGTGCTGGTGCCGCAATTTCAGAAACTTCAAAAAGAAGGAGAAAGTGGCCGAAAAAAGATCAATCAATGGACACGATATCTTACCGTAGGTGTTACTGCCGTTCAGGCTTCAGCTTATGTGGCTTATTTGCGCCAGATGACTGCCAATACAGGAGGTATCCTGCCCGGATATGCTGATGTATTTTGGTTGTCTACTGTTATAGTGCTGACTGCCGGTACTTTGTTCGTTATGTGGATGGGTGAAAAGATCACTGATAAGGGATTGGGCAATGGTACCTCACTGATCATCATGGTGGGCATACTTGCACGTTTACCCCAGTCCTTCTTCCAGGAATTGACAAATAAATCTGTTCGTACCGGTCAAATACTGATCTTCATTATCGAGATCGCAATTTTGATCGCCATCATCATGGGTTGTATTCTGCTGGTACAGGGCGTACGAAAAATTCCTGTGAATTATGCAAAGCAAATCGTTGGCAATCGACAGTTTGGTGGTGCCCGCCAGTTCCTCCCGATAAAAGTAAATAGCGCCGGTGTAATGCCAATTATATTCGCACAGGCTGTTTTATTCTTACCTACTTTATTCAACTTCACTGGCACGGCTACAGGTCAGGGTATAGCATCCGTATTCAGCGATCATTCCAATATCTGGTACATGGTCGTGTATGCAGTCGTTGTTATCGGGTTTACATTTCTTTATACCGCATTGATCTTTAATCCCAAGCAGATAGCAGATAATCTGAAGCAAAACAATGGTTTTATTCCGGGAGTAAAACCGGGACAACCAACAGCCGATTATATTGGTGCAGTTATGGATAAGATCACTTTACCCGGTGCAGTTTTACTTGCGTTTGTAGGTATCCTGCCTGGCATCGCACAGCGGCTTGGTGTTACTGCAGGTTTTTCCACGTTTTTTGGAGGCACATCATTATTGATTATGGTCGGTGTTATTTTAGATACATTACAGCAAATAGAAACACAGTTGCTTATGAGGCAATATGATGGTCTTATGAAAAGCGGTCGCATACAGGGCCGTCAAACTGTTACGCAGGCATCGTATTAATTATTTAAAGATAAATTTGTAAACCTGGTAAGTTTCGCTTACCGGGTTTTTTTTATAAGTTTCAGATAGATCAATGTAAAAAAAATTCAAAGTCTTAATGCGCAGCGCCTAAAAATGATCCATTATAAAAACGAACAACAAGTAGAAGCTATGCGGCAAAGTGCTGTGTTGGTGAGCAACACCCTGGCTGAGATAGCAAACATGCTGAGGCCCGGCATTACAACCCTGGCAATAGATAAATTTATAGGTGAAATTATAAGGGATAACGAAGCAGTACCCTCGTTTTTAAATTATAACGGCTATCCGTTTAATGCCTGTTTATCGGTAAATGATGTAGTGGTTCATGGCTTCCCCAATAAGAAAGAATTGGTGGAAGGCGATATCATATCTGTAGATATTGGAGTAATTAAAAAGGGCTGGCACGGAGATCATGCTTATACTTTTATGATCGGTAAACCTTCCAATGAGATCATTCAACTGGTTAAGGTCACCAAAGAATCTTTGTACAAAGGAATTGAAAAAGCAGTTATGGGAAATCGCATTGGAGATATATCTTTTGCCATACAGGATTATACAGAAAGAAAACACGGGTATGGGGTAGTGAGAGAACTCGTAGGCCATGGTCTTGGTAAAAACCTGCATGAAGATCCCCAGGTGCCGAATTATGGGAAGCGGGGGAGCGGCACAATATTAAAAGAAGGGCTGGTATTAGCCATAGAACCTATGATCAACCTTGGTAAAAAAGATGTTTATACCCAAAGTGATGGTTGGACGGTACGGACTGTTGATGGTAAAGTATCTGTTCATTTTGAACATGATGTATGCATTAAAAAAGGCAAGGCCCAAATACTATCTGATTACACGCCAATAGAAAAAGCTGAAAATGATAATCCTCATCTGTTCTCTGATTACTAAATAAATACCGGCGCATTAGAGATGACTGATGATAGCGACGTCACTTGATTTAAGCACTGCCTACTGATAACTAATCCTGATGTATCAAAAAAAGCTCATAGTAATAGGTGGTGGCGCTGCAGGATTTTTCTGTGCTGTGAATGCCGCAAGAATGAATAGGAATTTGCAGGTTGTTATTTTGGAAAAGGGAACAAAGTTACTTTCTAAAGTAAAAGTTTCTGGTGGTGGCAGATGTAATGTTACACATGCGATGTTTGATCCAATAGAGTTAAGTAAATGTTACCCACGGGGTCAAAATTTTGTAAAGAAGACTTTTCATCAATTCCATACAACAGATACAATTCAATGGTTCGAACAAAGAGGCATAAAATTAAAAACAGAAAAAGATGGACGTATGTTTCCGGCTACAGATTCATCGCAGACAATCATTGACTGTCTTATGAACGAAGCCAATAAATATGGCGTGGAAATTTGTATGAAAACAGAAGTTAAAAGCCTGAGGTATGAAGAAGGAACGTTTGACCTGGAAATTTCTGACTTTCGCCATCTCAAATCGGATTTTGTTTGTATTGCATCGGGCGGTTATTCCAAACCTTCCATGTTCGAATGGTTAAGCAAGCTTCACCATAGTTTTTCCAAACCTGTCCCATCATTGTTTACGTTTAATTTACCTGCACACCCCATTATTGAATTAATGGGTGTCAGTGTTGAAAAAGCCAAAGTAAAAATAGAAAGTACAAAGCTTGTACAGGAAGGACCAGTGCTGATTACGCATTGGGGATTAAGCGGACCGGCTATTTTACGTTTGAGTGCTTGGGGCGCCCGGGATCTTGAAGCTTTTAATTATAAATTCAGGGTCCACATCAACTGGCTGCCATTGTTTAATGAGCAATCTGCAAAAAGTCTGCTGCAAGACCTGAGAACATCCACGCCTTCAAAAAAAATCTCTAATCACCAGTTTGATAAACTTCCTCACCGTCTTTGGTTGTTTTTATTGGATCAATCCGGAATAAATAATGAAATGCGATTTAGTGATCTGCCTGCAAAAGCGGAAAATCTTTTGATTAAAAACCTCTTGGATTTTGTTGTAGTAGTAAATGGAAAAACAACCTTTAAAGAAGAATTTGTTACAGCGGGCGGCATCACTCTGAGCGAAATTGACCCAAATACCATGATGAGTAAAAAGATGCCAAACTTGTTTTTTGCCGGAGAGATTTTGGATGTAGACGGCATTACAGGAGGCTTTAATTTCCAACATGCCTGGACAAGCGGATGGATAGCAGCTAAAAACATTGCGCAATCGGTATAATAAAAATTGAATAATGAGTCTGATAAAGGGGAAAAGGGCTTTTTAATAATATCAAAAAACTAACGCGATAGGCTCTGAACTTAAAAGGAAAACTTATCTTTGCACCCCCGAAACAAAACCCCTCGGGATTTATATGGAAGAAAATCAAATTATTAACCCTCCTGCTGATGAGGCAGGTTCAAACGCTGAAGGACAGGAGCAGGCCCCGGTAGCACAGGAAGCTACTGAAAATGCTGCAGCGACAACAAATCAGCCTGTCCCGGATACAAAAGAAGATTTAGTGTTGCAGGAACAGGAAGAATCCCTGAAAATCGCACCTGTCAGCGATGGACATGATGAAGAAAACGGAGAAGGTTCACACTCTCAGGGTGGTGTACACAATAAGGTAAAAATTGACGAGCCCGTTGCAGAAACTATTGCTGCTCACGATGATTTTGATTGGTCGATTGATAAGCGTAATGTAGCATCTTACACAAATGAAGAAAAAGAAAAGTACGATAAAGTGTATGAAAATACTTTTGTACAGCTCAATGATGGTGAATTGATTAAAGGACTGGTGGTGGGCATCACAAAGACTGATGTTGTTTTAAACATCGGGTTTAAATCCGATGGATTGGTATCACTCAATGAATTTCGCGACATCCAGGGTTTGAAAGTAGGAGATGAGGTGGAAGTAATGGTGGTGGAAAAAGAAGACCGCGATGGTAACCTGAATCTTAGCCGTAAGCAGGCCCGCATTACCCGTGCATGGGAACGTATTGTTGAAATTCACAAAACCGGTGAGATTGTTACCGGAACTGTTACTTCTAAAACAAAAGGTGGACTGATCGTGGATGTATTTGGGATGGAAACATTCCTGCCCGGATCGCAAATAGATGTGAAGCCAGTAACAGATTATGACCAGTTTGTCAATAAAACAATGGAATTCAAAGTAGTCAAGATAAATGAAGCTATAAAGAATGCCGTGGTATCGCACAAAGCTCTTATTGAATCGGATATAGAGGCTCAACGTGCACAGATAATAGGTAAACTGGAAAAAGGACAAGTGCTGGAAGGAACAGTGAAGAATATTACTGACTTCGGTGCTTTCATGGATCTTGGTGGTCTTGATGGTTTGTTATATATCACTGATATTTCATGGGGACGTATCAACCACCCGACCGAGGTATTGAAACTTGATCAAAAGATCAATGTAGTAGTGCTTGATTTCGATGATGAAAAAAAGCGTATTTCATTGGGCTTGAAACAACTGACACCGCATCCGTGGGATGTATTGCCAGATACTATAAAAGAAGGTGAAGTGGTCAGAGGCCGTGTAGTGAATATAGAAGACTATGGTGCATTCCTGGAAATCATGCCGGGGGTTGAGGGATTGGTTCACGTATCTGAAATTACATGGGCCAATACACCAATCAATGCAAAAGAATTCTTTAAGCTTGGTGACGAGCATGAAGCTAAAGTAGTAACACTGGATAAAGACAGCAGAAAAATGAGCCTGTCTATTAAACAACTTTCCAGTGATCCATGGTCAGATATAGAAACCAAGTTTCCCGAAGGAAGCCGTCATGCCGGGGCAGTAAAAAACATTACGCCTTATGGTGTGTTTGTTGAACTAAGTTCAGGTATTGGTGGTATGATCCATATTTCCGACCTGAGCTGGCTGAAGCGTTTTAATCATCCAAGCGAATACACAAAAGTGGGTGAAAATATAGATGTTGTCATTCTTGGCATTGATAAAGACAACCGTAAGCTGCAACTGGGTCACAAGCAACTGGAAGAGGATCCCTGGAACAGCCTCCAGGATACTTTTGCAGTTGGAAGTATACATGAAGGGACCATTTCCCGTAAAGATGACAAAGGTGCTATTGTTCAGTTGCCTTATGGACTGGAAGGATTCGCTCCTAACCGCCATCTCGGCAAAGAAGATGGTAAGAGTGTGAGTGCTGAAGAAACAGCGCAGTTCATGGTTATAGAATTTGACAGGAATGAAAAGCGAATTGTTGTGTCACACTCCAGGATCTGGGAACAGGCGCAGATGGAAGAAAAAGATGCAGCTCGGAAAGAAGCAAGGGTAGAAGCCGATAAGACGAAGAAAGCAGTAAAAACGATCCAGGGAAAAGTTGAAAAAGCTACTCTGGGTGATCTTGGTGCGCTGGCTCAGATTAAAGAAAAACTACAGAAGCAAGAGAAAGGAGGAACAACCGAAGATAATGATGCTGAGGCTTCTGAAGACACTTCGACTAAATAATAACTTAATCAAAGTATTTAAAACGCTCAATATCTAATGTTGGGCGTTTTTTTAATGCCTGTTAGTTATTTGAATTTTAACTTCTATTTACCCGCTGAAATATAGGGAGGCCTTTCTTAACTTTAAAGTTCAATTTTTTTGCCCATGAACTTTTGGAAAACTTTATCCGGATTTAAATTGGTGCGAAAAATTGTTTATGCTATTGTAGGCATTTTTTCATACCCGGGTTTGGCAATTATTAATAAATTACGAATCAGTGGTACGGAGCATATTGAAAACCTTCCTACACAAAACGTTCTTTTTGTTTCTAATCACCAGACTTATTTTGCAGACGTCATAACTTTCCTGCATATTTTCTGTGCCGTAAAATGGCGCAAAAAAAACCGCCTTGGTATTCCCTATTATTTATTGAATCCTTTTACGAGTGTTTATTATGTAGCAGCAGAAGAAACGATGAAAAGCAGCCTGATCAGCCGGTTATTTAAGTTAGGTGGTGCCCTTACTGTTCGCCGAACATGGCGCAAAGAAGGAACAGAAGTAAGAAGAGGTCTTGATCCCTCTGATATTCGGAAAATTCAATTAGCTTTAAACAAAGCATGGGTGATTACATTTCCGCAAGGTACCACCAAGCCCTTTGCACCAGGGCGAAAAGGCACAGCATATATTATAAAGCAAATGCAGCCTGTAGTGATACCTGTTGTGATACAAGGGTTCTGGAGGGCATTCAATAAAAAGGGTTTGAAAATGAAAAAGAAAGGTGTTCTATTGACTGTGCGCTTTAAAGCCCCAATGGAAATAAATTATAGTGATACACCTGAAAATATTTTAATGCAGGTGATGGATGCTATAGAACAAAGTAAAAAATATATGATGATGGGAGCTCACCATTGGAAAGAAGAACCCGCTATGGCCTGAGTTTTCAAATTTATTTAACTAATGCCCATTAGTGTAATTAATCAGGCGATGTGAAAAGCTCCAACTACCGAATGCTATATAACCTTTATAAAATATTTCCTATTTTCTGGTAAGCTTGAAGGTTTTTGAGGCTGTGTTAGTTGGTTTTGATTTTGAAGTAACAGTCACTGTCACTGTGCCAATTTCATTTTGAGGCACATTGGTAATGGTGACGTTTAGCGGTGAGGTAGTGACCTGGTATGTTTGTGAAAATATAATACTGTTGTCTGAATCTTTTCTATAAACAACAGTTATTTCCACACCTTGTGCCGGCATTTTGCTTTGAATCACTACCTGAAAATCGTAAGTAGTGCCTAAAGATTTTACTACAGTAGTACCGGGGTCCGGATTCAATGCGATAACGAGGTTTTCTTCAGTGGGTGCAGGAGGGTTAGTGCCACCTTTTTTCCCACAATCAGTAAAGCAGCAAGCAAGAAAGACTACCAGGGCAAAGATTTTAATCATGTTCTTCATAGCATTAAAATTAATGTTTTTCGGTTCAAATTATTTTTTAGGATCAACTTTGATTTGAATAAGATTTTACCTGGCTAATCTTCTTTTGTAAATAAGGCTTTTAATTCTACTGCATCATCAGGCTTCATTTTACCGCCCAGGATCAATCTTACCTGCCTTCTTCGAAGTGCGCCTTCGAATAATTTTTTTTCATCATCAGTATCAGCTATTATCTGGGGTACAGGGCGCGGACGCCTGTTTGGATCAAGAGCGACAAACGTATAATACGCTTCATTGCTTTTATACTTGTATTGCTGAGTAAAGTCTTCTCCCCATACTTTTAAATGCACTTCCATAGATGTATTAAAAGCACGGGTCACCTTGGCTTCTATATGTACAGTATTGCCCAGCTTAACAGGATTTTCAAATGAAATATTGTCTACCGAAGCTGTGACTACTGGCGCATTGCAATGTCGTTGTGCTGCTATGGCTGCAGCAATATCCATCCAGTACATCAACCGTCCACCCATCAGGTTACCAAAAACATTGGTATCATTGGGTAAAACGATTTCTGTCATTTGCGTAAAGCTTTCAATAGGTTTTCTTGTTTGCATCCAAAAAGGAATTTTGGCAAAGATAACTGCAGTTTAAAGTATTCGTTTTTATTTACACATTCACTACATCTGCCTTTCCTTATACCACGGGAGTACTAAATACTATTCTTCCATACATTTGCGCAGCATGGAAACGCCTATTTCTTTTGATAATACAGAAGTTGCTTTTGCACATAAAACAAATCAAGAACTAAAAGATGCATACTCACTTTTTTCATTGATGGCCAAGCCATGGCTTGTAAGATGGGGGACAAGACTGGCTCCCTGGAGCATCAATGCAGGACTGCCGGTGAAAGGCTTGATCCGTAAGACAATATATACACTATTTGTAGGAGGTGAAAGTCTGGAAGAAACAGCTTTAACAGCACAGAAACTGACGCGATCAAATGTAAAAGTGATCCTTGATTATGGGGTGGAAGGAAAGGAAGGCGAAAAAAATTTTGACAAGGCAAGAGATGAATTCATCAACGTAATAAAATATGCCGCTACCCAATCCAATATGCCTTACATGAGTGTGAAGGTTACAGGTTTTGCAGGATTTGGACTATTGGAAAAACTTGACGGCCTCATGCACGACTCTGAATCGTCATCATTAATAAGCAGGTATAATGCAGCTTTGCAACAATTGAGCCTGGCAGAAATCCAGGAATGGGACAGGGTTTATCAGCGCATGAAACTTATTATCGAAACCGGTGCAAAAAATAAAGTAGGTGTGCTGATCGATGCTGAAGAAACCTGGATACAGGATCCTGTAGATGCGTTGACTATGCTGATGATGGATAGCTATAATAAAAATGATGCTGTTGTGTACAATACCATCCAGCTTTACAGGCATGACCGGTTGGCATTTTTAATACAGTCTTACGAGGCAGCTGCAAAGCGCAATTTTATTTTAGGAGCCAAGCTGGTGAGAGGTGCGTACATGGAAAAGGAAAGAAAGAGAGCAGCAGAAAAAAAATATACTTCGCCCATACAACCCGACAAAGCAGCAACTGACAAGGACTATGACGAAGCAGTGAAATTCTGCATTGATCATTTGGATAATATAGCCTTGATTGTAGCTACTCATAATGAAGCAAGCAATCTCATGGCAACAGATTTATTAAAAGAAAAAGGACTTCCTTTGCATCATCCTCACGTCCACTTCAGCCAGTTGCTGGGAATGAGCGATAATATTACTTTTAACCTGGCAAGAGCAGGTTGCAGTGTCAGTAAATATTTGCCTTTTGGGCCAATAGAAGATGTAGTGCCTTATCTTATGCGAAGAGCCCAGGAAAATACTTCTGTTGGTGGACAAACGAGCAGGGAATTGAAGCTGATCAAAAAAGAATTAAAACGTAGGAAAATTAAATAATGCGCTGTTAGCTCAGTTGGTTTAGAGCATTACCTTGACAGGGTAGGGGTCACTGGTTCGAATCCAGTACAGCGCACTTTTCAATAAAAATTTCCAAAAAATTGCTCATTTATATATAAAACTTGTATTTGTTGTCCTTTCATTCAGGAAAATTTCTCCGTGTTACGGCTTTACTATTTACGGGTTTTGAAAGACAAATGAGTTCTTCAAATCAGGAGGTGAAGTAATCAATTTGTTAACCCATTTATCGTTCTCACCCTGTGCAAGGGTATGCTTTACTTGAAGACAGCATGGGATGGTATGCCTAGTAAAATTACAGATTTGTAGATGAAAATACTGCTTCCTCTGCTGCTTATTTTTTCTTTATTAGCTTTTCCCTTAATCAGTACAAAAACTTTTAGCATCTGGCATTCAAAAACCTTTCAGGAAAAAATTATTATTCCATTAAAGTATTTTATTCCCACTTCAATTGTTTTTAAGGATTCTGCACAAATTTTCCTCAAATCCTTTGGTATTAAAAAAATCCTTTGTGCTCTCTTTAATCTGTCTAATTTTCAGGTTTAATTATTTATCGTTTTCCATGCAGCAATATTTAGGTCTTCTTCAACATATTCTCAATAATGGTGTTCAAAAAAAAGACCGTACAGGCACTGGTACCCTCAGCACTTTTGGATACCAGATGCGCTTTGACCTTCAGGAAGGATTTCCCCTGGTCACAACAAAAAAACTTCATTTAAAAAGTATTATTCATGAATTGTTATGGTTTTTAAAAGGAGAAACAAATATTAAATATTTGAAAGAAAACGGTGTCAACATCTGGAATGAATGGGCCGATGAAAGTGGAGAATTGGGTCCAGTTTATGGCCGGCAATGGAGAAGTTGGGAAGGTGCAAATGGTAAAACAATTGACCAGATAAATGAAGTGCTTCAACAGATCAAAACAAATCCGGATAGCAGGCGAATGATTGTCAGTGCATGGAATGTTGCTGAATTGTCTGAAATGGCATTGATGCCTTGTCATGCGTTGTTTCAGTTTTATGTAGCAAACAGAAGATTGAGCTGTCAATTATACCAG
>MWVW01000219.1_pt1 | contig 13602 bp, 14 predicted proteins | sample 1047191 | NCBI WGS metagenome assembly MWVW01 (sample SAMN06349985, study PRJNA376086) | soil metagenome | isolation source: MtG22-5 sample Antarctic (ecotone) | place: Antarctica
AACTAAAGCTGTGAGGCGCTTCTTCTCCTGCTACCCATTGCTCTATTTCCTCCATCTCTTCTTCAAAGGTTTGCGGTGTATGAGGGATCGGCTCCGGCAGTTCATTACGATGAGCAGCGGCTATATCGTCAAGCAGATGTGGGATATAAGGATGCATCAGGATTGATTTGAGATCAATAAATAAATTGCTGCTGTTTATCTAAATGTATGATTGTATTTTATTACTGAATAATTTTTGTACTACAGAGACAGGGAACACACAATGTTATACTAAGGTTTTTCGCTGTGCCTGCGAATCCTTTTATACAGAGCACACATCCCTCTAAAAAGATTCTCATCGGAAAATAATCAAACCATATTTTGCATTAAATAAAACTTAAACAACTTATGTTTTTGCCATCGCCTTAAATTTTTCCACTGCCTCCTCTGCCTTTCTCACACCATCCTCAGTAACATAAAGCGATTTTGCGCTATTGGAAAAATTGATAAGCCCTTTTTCTTTCAACTTATCAAGAATACTAAAATCATAACCTTTCCAGGCACGTCGCACTTCTGTTCCGGCCTCTCCCTCCTTCCACGAACTAAGATAAATAAGAGTAAGAGCAAGTTTTTCTATAAATTCATTCCCGATATTTTGTTCCATAATGTTTATTGTTGAACCTAAAATTACGGTCATGCTCTTTCAATTTAAAATACAACTTAAGAGTATTAGCCAGCCAACGGTTTGGCGAAGAGTTACGGTGCCAGGCCATTTCAGCTTTACTAAATTTCATAGAGTAATACAAGCTGCTTTTGGCTGGGAGGATTATCATCTTTTCCAGTTTTCACCAGGGGGCTATAGTTCTTCTCCTGTTATAAGTATTCCTGATCCCGACTTTGATAATATTGAATGGAATGCCCTGCAACAGTTGCATGCAACTAAAACAACACTGGCAGAAATTTTTACTGCAGAGAAACAGAAGTTTACTTACATCTATGATTTTGGCGACGATTGGATACATGAGATCACAGTGGAAAAAATAACTGATGATGCTCCACGTACTGCTGCCTGTTTGGCGGGGAAGGGCGCTTGTCCCCCCGAAGATTGCGGCGGCCCGTGGGGTTATGCTGGTTTGAAAGAAATAGTGGACAATCCAAAAGATCCTGAGTATGAAGAAATGAGAGAATGGATGGGGCTTGAACCAGGTGAAGTATGGAAGCCGGAAGATTTTGATTTGGCAGATGCGCAGGCAATGGTAAAGAAAATAAAATGAACTCTGATTGCCACAGTTAATGCATTAATAATTTTAAAACAGTGAGCGCTTTCTTTTTTTTGTAGTGGGATTTCTCTTAATTACATTAAATTGTCCTTTTTAAAATTCACTTTAACCAATTTAAAATTCAGTGTATGTTAGAAGAATTATTTAGCCTGGTAAAAAATGCTGCCGGTAACAGCGTGATTAACAATGCCGATGTACCCAATGAACAAAACAATGAAGTAGTAGCCGAAGCCACCAACACAGTAGCATCGGGGCTACGCAATATGGTGGCCGGTGGTGGGCTGCAAAATCTTTTACAATTGTTTGGTAGCGGCAAATCAGGAAAGGGCGGGCTTTTAAGCAATCCGCTGGTGAGTATGATGATAGGGCATTTCGCCAATAAGCTAATGAGTAAGTTTAAGCTGGGCTCAGGACAGGCAAATAATGTAGCTACCAGCCTGATACCTTCAGTAATGGAAAGCCTGATCAATAAAACAAATGATCCCAACGACAGCAAGTTTTCTTTAGAAGGATTATTAAAATCAATAACAGGTGGTAAAAGCAGCGAGGTATTACAGCAATCCGGCGGTGGTAAAGGAATTGATCTTAACGACTTATTGAACCAGTTTGGTGGCGGCGGACAGGCAACAGGTGGTGGCGGCCTGATGGATATGGTAACCAAAATGGCCCAGGGCGCACAGCAGCAGCAACAAAAAAATGGAGGTAATTTGCTGGATCTTATCAAAGGTTTTGCAAGATAAGAGTTAATATTTTTTACAAGGCATTCCACGTCGGGATGCCTTTTTTATGGGGAATGATTTTGAACAATAGAGAAGTAAAAAGAGAATCCTTTTGTGAATATATAGATGCAGATTCAATAACATCATCCTAACATTTTTATAAGTTTTACGCCTATCCTTAATACTTCTTTCACCTTTTCCGGCTTTTCATTTGCTAAAGGGGGTTTGAATAACTTATGAAAAACATTGTAGTCTTTTCGCTGGTGTTTAGTTTTATTGCAAGTTCCTGTGGCTCATCTATTCCCAAATTTTTAAGAAAGAAAACCCCGCACGAAAAATATGCTGAGAAGCTGGATGATACCAACCTGGAAAATACACCTGCCGGTCGCGGGTGGCTGGCTGCTTCCAAAACGGCCCTGGAAGATCCTCAAACAGTTGAGCTACCTTATAAGCAACATGGATATTTTGGACCGGATAAACCACGTGCTTTGGGTTTAAAGTTTATGGCAAAACGTGGTGAAAAATTAATTTTCACAATAACCAGGAAAGCGGCCACTCCTTTTGTTTTGTATGCTGATCTTTTTAAGCAAGAAGGAGCAGAATCTTCTTTGTTGTATTCAGCCGATACAGCAGCATTGGTATTCAGCTTTGATATGGATGAACCCGGTAGTTATATATTACGCCTTCAGCCGGAATTATTTCGTACAGGCCAATATAGTTTGTCAGTTTCAGTTGGTCCATCATTAAGCTTTCCTGTTACAGGGACTAAAGCTAAGGCAGGAAGTTTTTGGGGCGATAGCCGGGATGGCGGTAAACGCAGTCATGAAGGCATTGATATTTTTGCACCGAAAAGAACACCGGCAATAGCTTCTGCCGATGGTGTGATAACAGGCGTGAAAGAAGAAGGTATTGGTGGAAAGGTAGTGTGGTTGAGGGTTACTAATAAAAACATAACGCTTTACTATGCCCACCTCGACAAACAATTGGTGAATGAAGGGCGGTATGTAAAAAAAGGCGACACTCTTGGCCTGGTTGGTAATACAGGCAATGCAAAGCATACAGGTTCACATCTTCATTTTGGTGTTTATACTAATGCCGGCCCCATGGATCCTTTTCCGTTTGTAAATCCCCTGGTAAGAACAGCGCCTGCCGTTCCTGAAAAAAATATTGTTAATAATTTACGGCTCACAAAAACACAAAAATTACGTGATGACTTTGTGGCAACAGCGAATACAATTTTAGTTCCTCTTGCAGTTACAGCCAGGGGCTATATTTCTGAACTACCCGATGGAAGGCTGGGGCTGGTTCCCTTTTCTGCTGTACAATCCATACCGGTAAAAAACAAGGAAGCACTTGTTGGAAAACCATTACAGGGAAAGACGAGTTTATAAGTTGAATTCGTTTTGGTTCATGTTTGTGTTTCCCGGGTTACGTCTTCTTTTTTTTGTTCAATATTTTCCTCATTGAAAATTGAGTATTGCTCATTAAGCATTAATTCTTTATTCCTTGTTCCTTGTTCATCTGTTTTTTTATGAACGGTAGCAGATTGCTGTAGCAAGATGACATCCCTTATTGTTTTTTCTTAATTTGTATTATGAAAAATCTTCTTCTCCCACTCCTGTTTTTTTGTACAATAACAAATGCACAAAGCTGGGCTGACACCGCAGCCATGATTGATAAAATATTTAGCCGATATGTTAATGAATCTCCCGGTGCACAATTAGCTATTAGCCGCAATGGTGAGATCATTTATTCTTCAGCACGCGGAATGGCCAACCTTGAATATAATGTGCCTCTTACCAGGACCTCCAGGATCGAAGCCGGATCAGTGTCTAAACAATTTACCGCTGCAGCTGTTTTATTATTGCAGCAACAGGGGAAACTTTCTTTAAGTGATGATATACGTAAATATGTTCCTGAGATCCGGGATTACGGTACTCCAATTACTATCCGCCATTTAATGAACCATACAAGCGGGTTAAAAGATTGGGGCAGCATAGCGGAATTATCGGGTTGGCCAAGAGGCACCAAAGCTTATAGAAATGAAGATGCACTGCAATTTATTATACAGCAAAAAACACTGAACAATAAACCTAGTGATGAATTTATCTATAGCAATTCCAATTATAATCTCATGGCCATTATTGTTCAAAGAGTCAGTGGTATAAGCCTTGCCGATTTTACAAAAAAATTCATCTTTGAACCAGCCGACATGAAGAACACGGAATGGAGAGATAACTTTCGCAAAGTGGTGCCCAACCGGGCTACCGCTTATAGCAAAATCGGGGCAGAATACATTACCAACATGCCTAATGAAAATGCCTATGGTAATGGAGGTTTGCTTACCACTGCCGAAGACCTCATTACATGGAATAATTATTATCTCAGTGGAAAATTAGGAACGTCTTCTTTACTGTCCTTTCAAACTGAAACTAAACCATTTAATAATGGAAAGCGTAACGCATATGCAGGAGGTCTGTTTGTAGATTCATTAAGGGGATGGCGTATTATTTCACACGATGGTGCTACGGCTGGCTATCGTTCTAATCTTGAACATTTTCCACAGCTTGGTTTATCAATTGCCTGGCTGAGCAATAACTCGCTAAGTAGTCTTGGTGATGTCCCTTTTTCTGTTCGCAACCTGCTGGTCAAAAACCTACTTCCTATACCTTCACCGCTAACACCTGTAAAAGGAATTGATTTTAAAACATTTATCCCTTACCTCGGTGCTTACCGCGAAAGCCGGCTTGGTTCCGGTGTTAAATTATACATGAAGAACGATAGTATTTATAGTGAGACCAACGGTGGTCCCTTGCCCGCTTTAGGGGTTAACAGTTTAGCCGTGGGTCGTGGCCGTATTCTGTTCTTGTCTTCATCTCCGCGAACAATTCGTTTTATTACGGCTTCCGGTGATACGCTTTTATATAATGGAGTGGATAGTGCACGGCTGGATGAAAAAGCGATGACAGGATATACTGGCAATTACTTTTCGGAGGAAGCAGATACTAAAATCACTATAAAAATAAAGGATGGTAAATTAGGCATTTACCGCTCTAATGGCAGCGAAGCTTTTATTAGTCCTATTTACAAAGACGGGTTTTATTTTCCCGGCGGTGACCTATATTTTGAACGCGATAAAAATGGAAAGATCTCACATTTTTTCATCTCTATTTCAAGAGCAAGAAAAGTTCATTTTATAAAGATGAAGGAGAATTAAATTGGTTTTGGAAATTCAGCTTTTTTCAAGTTTGATTATTGGGAAAGTTTACGCTTTAGCCTTCTAACGGGTTGAATTTTAAAATAAGTTATCTACAAATTCCCCTATAAAAATAATTTACTGGTTATTATTTGTGTAATGAATTTCATTTTGTAAAAAAATAAAAGTATTTTGATTTAATCTTTATTAACCTGTACCAGTCTTATTGTAAAAAATAACCCCACCCATGAGAACTGAATTATTTATTATGATCGCTTTTTTTATATGTATTATGCTTTTGTATAAAAAAAGAGGATTGCATAACAAGTGGAAAAGAGATTTGTAATTTTCTGAGCCATAAGATATTGGCATTTAAAACAACTTCATATTAAAACTACTATGGGTTGTTAGCTGCAAGTTGCGAGCCCGTGCCTTTGGCACAATTTTCATTCTTAAGAACGAATGAATGAAATAAGCACAGCCACAACCACGAAGCAACGTGGATTAAAACAACTCAATTACCTGGCAAAATTAATGGATGCTCAGTTCCGGGTTCCGGGGACTAATTTCCGTTTTGGACTGGATGGTATCATTGGCCTGATACCGGGTGCCGGGGACCTGTCAACATTTGCCGTATCCGGATACATGCTGTGGGTAATGGCGAACAATGGCGCAAGTGGTTTTGTGCTGGCAAGAATGACCTTTAACATTTTGATAGATGCAATTGTGGGTGCTATACCAATTTTAGGAGATTTGTTTGATGTGGCTTTTAAGGCAAATATGCGTAACATGCGTTTAATGCAGCAACATTACGAAGAAGGTCGACACCGGGGCTCTGCCTGGAAATTAATTGTTCCTGTTTTGATTATTGTATTCCTCATTATAGTGGCAATCATCTGGGCTACTTATAAATTATTGGCAAGCCTGTTTTAATATAAATGTTGAATGCTAAATTTTGAATAAGACTTATCAGTTCACTCCTTCTTTGTGCATTACATCAAGCCAGTGCTTCCTGTTGTCAAACTAATTTTTTTGCGGCCTTGAGCTGGAGTTGTTTTGTGATTGAAAGCTTATGAAGCATTTCAATTATCAACATTAAAATTATTTTTTATGAAACAAACAACTAAATTCCCAGGCATTAAATTGCTGGCCCTTCTTGTGATCTGTGCCGGCCTTTTTTCATTTTCCTCCAACATGGGTGGTGATCATTTCGAAATTTTTCTCAATAAAAAATTAGTGTTCCGTGAATTTGTACACATGGCAAAAGGAGTTAAAAGTTTTGAACTGGATCAAAGCAATCCCGATGCAACTTTAGATGTGTATTATGGTCATTGCGGGCAGACAGGTAAATCAAGAAGCATCATAATAAAAGATGCGCAGGAGCATGTTCTAAAACAATTCAATTTTTCAGATGCCAATAAATACATGACCTGCAAGGTGAAAGATTTAACCAAGCTGCAAAAGAAAAACAGCAGCAATAAGATACACCTGTACTATTCTTCTAAAGAACTTCCCAAGGGGAAATTGCTGGCTGCTATCAGCTTAACGAACGGTAACACAGTAACACCTTAATTAATTTATAATAGAAAATTAATTCTTAAATATTTGTCTGAAACTCACAACTGCAAATGTTTCAAGCCCCTCTCCTTTGGAGAGGGGTTGGGGTGAGGTGTAACTGGTATGATAATAGTGAGGCATACATTATGGATATTATTATACAATCGCTTGGATTTAAAGCAAGCAATCACCTCGAAGAATATATACGTGAAAAATTGAGTAAGTTAAAGCCTAACGATAATATCGTTAGAGCTAATGTTATACTTTTTCAAGGGCCTGACAAAGCTGTTCAAAATAACTATTGCGAAATAAGATTGGAAGTGCCGGGGAATGATCATTTTGTAAAAGAAAGTTCCCCGGATTTTGAACAGTCAATTGATGCGGCGGTAGAAACTCTACAGGCCATACTGCGTAAGAACAATGAGAAATTGAGGGACCGGCAGCAAAAAGGAAATAGCATTGATGAAACTTTATAGCAGTTAGGCAACCATTACTTTTAATTAATACATACAGTGCTATTTAATCCGGTTGTATTTTTTTAATATAGATAGAACTTTATCCATAGGTAATGCGTCAGCCGTGTTTCCGTTTGCTGTAGTGGAGGTTGCTGTAAACAGCGAATTAATAATGGCTTCTTCAGTTGCTTCAATGGCAGCCATAAACAAAGGCGAGACAGCATCATTATGTAACAGCTCAAAAGCTTGCAATGGTTTTTTTATCTCGTGTAAAATGCGATTGGCTGAATCGGTAGAGAAGGCAATCACATAATCACCACTTCCATTATGTGCAATGCCACCTGTTTTAGCTAATCCCATAAAAGCTCTTTTAGCCAGACGTTCCAGGTTACGGCTGTCCAGTGGCGCATTAGTAGCAACCACTATCATACAAGACCCATCTTCCGGGCTATTCAATTCATTGCTCAAATAAAATTTTTTCAATTCTTCACCTATCGGCACACCATCAATCTGAAGCACGCCACCGAAATTGGTTTGCACTAATACACCCACTGTATATCCCCCGAGTGTTATAGGCAGTTTTCGGGAAGCTGTTCCAATACCACCTTTAAAACCAAAACATATTGTACCTGTTCCGGCACCTACACTTCCCTCCTGCACCTTTCCATTCTTCGCATTTTTTATAGCTGCCCACACATCTTCATTTTTTACATGCCTCCCGCGAATATCATTCAGTCCCCCGTCATTTGTTTCTCCCACAATAGCATTTACAGATCGCACCAGTTCATTGCCTCTTTGTTGTAGTGTATAATCAATTACCGCATTCATTGCTGTGGAAACACTTAAAGTATTTGTAAGAATAATGGGTGTTTCAATTGTGCCTAATTCCTGCACTTGCGTAACGCCTGCCAATTTTCCAAAACCATTTCCCGTATAAATGGCAGCCGGAACTTTTTGTTGAAATAAATTGCCATCATGTGGAAGAATGGCAGTAACGCCCGTACGCACAGAGTCACCTTTTATAATTGTTGTGTGGCCAACTCTTACACCGGCCACATCGGTGATGGCATTTAGCGTTCCTGTGGGCAATACACCAATGCTAATGCCCAAGTCTCTTGCCCGTGGTTTTTGCGCATGAGTGCTTTGGAAAAGAAATATATACAGAAAGATGAAAAGAAAACGATCCATTAATTGTTTGCATGAAAATTACTAAATAGGCTTGCGTTTTTCTGTTGGACTTATTCTATCGCTTATATTTTAGCCTCGTGTTTCTTTTAGCATGGAAGATATATGAAACAAAAACAATCCGTCTTTTTTTCAATACTTCGTAAATAATTACGTAAGGAAAAACTTCTATTCTTACTTCACGGTAATTTCCTTTCTTTTTTGCAAATCTTTCAGGATGATGTGCAATTTCATTTAATCGTTTATTTATTGATGCCATAAACCGAACACCTAAACCTTCCGAACGCTCTTCATACCATTGATAAGAGTCTTCTAAGGGGTGGAGTTCTATATGATAGCTCATTTCTTTTTCCGATTTCCAGAATTTAATATTTGAGATTTAGCGTCCTCCCAGGAAACAGCTTTTACCTTCCCGGTTTTATAATCATCAGTACGCCTATCTAATTCTGCAACGAAATTTTTATCATTCCAATAGTCATATGCTTCTTCTATTTCTTCTTCCAACATGATGTAAATGGCTTTCACTTTTCTATCCTCTGCCACACGAATATAATCGTATAATTTCTGCCTGATGGAGGTTGCCATTTGACTAATTTAATGTTCACAAATTTAGTTTTTATTTCCGTTTAATCATTTACCACGTAGGATGATGCTTACTTAACTAATTGATTAGGCTTTGGTCTGCAAATAGGTAATGTTCGATATTGTCTATATTCTTACGCCTGAACGGGTGCTGAAGACGATAGAAATTTTAATGTTGAAGTTATATTTTTTGCTGGGATTTATTCGGTCAGCCGGCACTGAAGATAATTAACGATATATCGATGGGTCAGTCAGACTGGCGGCAAAGCTTATGTGCGAAATCGTTAGCAGATTTTTCATATTTAATAATTAGTCAACTTATATTATTCACGCATAGGAAAATGGTTTGTATATATAAGTACCCAAGAATTAAGGCTCCTGACTTGTAATGATTTGTATTTCAAATTTATCCTCTCTTGGATAGAGCGGTTTGCTTTGACAAATTTTATTTTCAAGTCTTTTATCTCCGAGAAGTCATTAAAATGAATCCCAAAGCCTCCTGCATGTCCAATACATTCATCTGATTTTAAGTGTTTATTAAGAACTGGGATGTCATTAACAGTGATATAGAGGCTATCATCAAAACCTTCATCTAGTGAAATAAAAATAGCATTATAGCTTTATGATAAAAGGAATCAATAGCTGTTTTCGGTTTATCGTTTTCATATTGTCTTATAACACGAATTGAGTCCTGACCATCTATTTTTTGAAAAATAAAAATGGAAGTTATTAAATAGTAAGTTTTCTAAAATGTCGCACAACATACATGGTTATTGTCTTCATTGTTATACCAGTTAAAAATTCATTTCATCAGCACTTGGGCCATAACTTCCCGGAATGGGAATGTCCTGCAAACGCAGGTAAACACCTAACTGTGCACGGTGATGTGTTGTTTGTGCAAATGCATGGCGAATTACTTCATACTTTGTAAAAATAGCATGCACCTGTTCGCCGGTGCGCATGGTCCAGGTAGGTAATAGGTCTTCTTCTTTGGCCTTGCTTAAAGAATCCAGGCCGCTTGATAAAGATTTTTCAAACAAGTTTAAAAGTTCTTCTGTACTTGCTAATTCTGTGGGCTTATAATCCATTGTTGCAAAATCCAGTTCACTTGTATTTAATGCCATGGTTACCCATGAAGGCAGTTCGGCAATGTGAACGGCAAGATTTTGTAATGTTGTGCTTTTCTCATGCGGTTTCCATCCTGGCTTATCGAGAGGTACGAGTTTCAACATTTTGCGTGTAGTTTGAGCCTCCTGCTCCATCTCTTTTTTTAATAACGGTAATACATCCATAAAATTAATTTTGATGCAAACAAGTTAAGTAAAGATTTGCACGGGATGAGCAAAAAATAAAAAAATACGTGGTGAGGAAAAATTGTGAAACATTAAAAGCAAAAGTATTTCGAGAAACGAAATAATTTTTGTTTTGATGCTCAATAAACGCTAGTAGATTTTTTTGTTTCGATATCATGGTTTACCACTAAAAATTCAGGTTGCTCCCGAATCTGCTGTATAAGGTCGCTATGCTTTTGTTTGAGGTTGCGTTTAAAACTTCCTAAATAACCGGGTGTTGAAATCAAAGTAAAATCAAGAGAGACTGATTCTATAAGATCATTGCCTAAATACATCATTAATTTCATGGATAATCGCTATTGGATAACAGGACAAAACAACTATTTTTTTCTTTTCCTGTCAATCTCATTTATACTCAAATTAGCTAAGTATTAATACGAATTTTTTTGGCGGTAATGCTTTAAAAAAAGCGATAGTCTCCTAATAATTAGCTGAGGTTTCGACGGATAGGAATGTTGAAAAATTTCACGCAAAGGAAGCAAAGGAACAGTTACGCAAAAGAAAATGCTCTATTGAATGCAGCATCTTTTCCTCTTTGTTCCTTTGCGTGAAATTTACTTTGCCGGCCTTTTATAACGGACGGGAGGAGGTGGTTCTTTTTTTAATTCAATGCCCTGTGTGGGTAATAATTTCAATGCTTCCTGCACAGCCCTTTCGAGTTGAGGGTCTTTGCCGGCAATAACATCTTTTGGCTCTTGCAAAACTTCTACATCAGGCGCAACTCCAACAGCTTCAACAGCCCACTCGCCATTTGTATCAAAAAATCCACCACGGGGGGCTACCATACGGCCACCATCCATAAAAGGTGGCGTATCCCAGGTGCCCACCAAGCCGCCCCAGGTGCGGGTTCCAACAAGTGGCCCTATCTTATTTTTTCTAAACATATAAGGAAGCAAGTCTCCACCGGAGCCAGCGTTTTCATTAATGATCATCACCTTTGGGCCCCAGATGCCGGCCATCGGTGTAGTCGAAACTTTATGACCTTCTACGCGGTTATTAAAATAGCCCTGTAGTTTTCTTCCCATAATATCGATCATATAATCAGCAGCAGAACCACCACCATTATTACGTTCATCAATCACTGCACCCTGTTTATCCTGCTGTGCAAAATAGTAACGGTTAAAATAAGTATAACCCGGGTTGCCTGTATTAGGCACATACACATAGGCAAGCTTACTACCGGAAAGCTCAGCTACTTTTCTACGGTTTGCTTCCACCCAACTGCGTGAACGCAGGCCTCCTTCACTTACAACCGGCACGACTGTTACCAACCTCGAACCTTCCATAACCGGTTTGCTGTTTACACGAATTTTTATCTGCCGGTTGGCAGTGCCTTCAAATAAACTATAAATGTTCATTGAGGCTGTTAACGGCCTTCCATCTACTTCCAATAAATATTCCCCTTCTTTTACATTTACACCCGGCCCACTTAATGGTGATCTCAGATCAGGATTCCAGTTTTCACCCGTATAAATCTTTTTAATTTTAAAAAAGCCATTATCTTTTTCATAATCGGCACCCAACAAGCCCCCAGGAATATTTGTTACTTCAGGGTAATCTCCGCCAGATGTAAACGAATGTCCGACCGCCACTTCTCCACCAAGTATGTCAATAATATAATTGAGATCAGAACGATGTTTAACATGTGCTACCCACGGCTTATACCAATTATAAACTTTATCCCAGGGTGCACCATGCGCATTATCAACATATAAAAAATCACGCTGGTAGCGCCATCCTTCACGGTATATCTGTTCTGCTTCCTTGCCTGGGTCAACATATACTTTCATATTTTCTGTCGCTAGTTTTCCTTCGCCTGGTTTTGGAGGCGGCGCCACTGCATTTACTATATGCCAGTTAGGACCACTACGGTATAACAAATTCTTCCTGTCAAAGCTGGTAACAGCACCCAATACCCCTCTCATGAATTCAGTAGCTTTTCTATCCTTTAAACTGTAACGATGTAAAACACTACCCGGTTCGTTGGAAACGGTTTCATAATAAAAAATATGTCCTTCCGGACCGGCTATCAAGCCTCCATAATTCCTGGCAGGCACATCAACCGCAATGATGCGCTGCGCTATGCCATCAAAATCAATCTTTACCCGAACCCCGGTTGGTTTTGCCACTACGGGTTTTACTGTATCACCTGTTGTTTTTGTAACCATCACTGGTTTATCATCCACTGAAGATTTAGTAGGTTCTTCATCACTCTTTGGTTCCAAAGGTGAGGGTAGGTCCTTAGAAAGAACTGCCATGTACAATGCACGTGTAACCGGCATATTATAACTGCTCATGTCTAACCATCCGGTGCCTAAGCCATAGTCAGTGCTTGCCAGGAAGTATAAATATTTCCCGCTCTCGTCCCACTGCGGATCAATGGCGTCGGACAAGCCATCTGTAAGTTGTGTGCTTTTATTGGTTTCGACATTATAAACTTTTAAAGCTTTAAATTGATTATCCATGATCTGCACATAAGCGATCCATTTACTATCGGGTGACCAGGCCGGTTTTAAAGTTCTGTTTGGATGCGCTAACTTATCTGTGGCTACCAGTTTTAGATTACCGGTTGCCAGTTCCATATTCCAGAGATTATAATCTGTATCGGTAAAGGCAATGAATTTACTATCCGGCGACCAGGCAGGAAAATAGTAGAATTTTTTATTGGGAATAGAATAGGCTTTTGGTGTTTGCAAACCTGATTGATCGCCCACCATTAATTGGTACTCGCCACTTGCATCAGAAAACCAGGCTATCTTTTGACCATCAGGCGACCAGCCTGGATAACGATCAGCCGCACCTGTTGACCTGGTGATATTTCGCCAGTCACCAATTTCTTTTGGAACAGTAAAAATTTCTCCACGGTATTCAAACACCGCTCTTTTGCCTGTCGGTGAAAGACTGGCATTTGTCAGTCCGGTTACAGGGATATTATTCCAACGCGGACGACCATAATTAAGATCGCCCTTCACATTTATTTCCAGTTGCCTGGCTTTGCCACTTGCAATATCAAGGCTATGCAAATGACCGCCCTGTTCATATACTAACAGGCCATTGCTTGCTGCTAAATTTTTTACATCAAAGTCTTTATGAAAAGTTAGTTGTTTCAGCACTTTTGTTTGCGGGTTGTATGACCATACATTGTTTGCAAAATCCAGTTCTGAAAGAAAATAAAGCATTCCATTATCCCACACCGGGCTGGAATGCCGTTCATTATCGCTTCGCGGGGCTTTAATAGTTTCCTGGGTTTTCATATTGAATATCCAGATGGGATGCGCTTGCCCCCCACGAGAATTT
>MWVW01000220.1_pt1 | contig 13587 bp, 11 predicted proteins | sample 1047191 | NCBI WGS metagenome assembly MWVW01 (sample SAMN06349985, study PRJNA376086) | soil metagenome | isolation source: MtG22-5 sample Antarctic (ecotone) | place: Antarctica
CTGCGTTTAGAATAATATACCCACAGTAGTTTAAATTTGAAGAATGTTACAATTATTAGAAGACTAATGATAATATGAGATCCTAAGTTTTTTTGGTAATATTCAAGGGGCGCATTTACCTTAAATGTTACAAGCGTTAGCCCTGTTTTGGTTATTTCCTATGCGGGTACGCAATCGCAGGAAATAAAGATAGGCAGCAGCAATAACTATAATGTTTCTTTAAGCAACACAGGCTCACTGTCTGAGGTTGTGGTAACAGCATTAGGTATCTCCAGGGAAAAGAAAGCCTTAGGCTATGCTGCTCAACAAGTAAATACCGTTGAATTAAATCGTAATCATCAATCAAACCTGGTCAACGCCTTACAAGGTAAGGTGGCAGGAGCTACTATATCCAGTGTAGGCGGTGGACCTGGCCAGGGAGCCAGCATCCGTATAAGGGGTATTAATTCTATTGATGTATCGCAATCCAACGAACCACTTTTTGTTATTGATGGTGTGATATTAGATAATAGTACTTCTACTTTAGGAGCAGGTGCTGATGCATCAAGCCCTTACAGAGTTAGGTCTGTTGGCAACCGTGCTTCAGATATTAATCCAGAGAAACCATTAATATTTTAAAAGGCGGCGCTGCTACAGCTTTATACGGTTTACGCGGTGCAAACGGAGTAATAGTTATTACAACAAAGAAAGGAAGAGGTGATGGCGTTCGTGTAAATTTCGCCAGCACCTATGGGTTTGAGAATATTAATAAAATTCCTGAAATACAAAGGACTTACACTGCGGGCATATTGGGTAAGTACACGCCAATTGGTCTGGGACCAGCGTGGGGACCAACTATTCAGGAAGCTAAAACCGGTACAGATCCAAGAAATCCAACCGTTCCTGCTGACCCCACACATCCTGATAAAATATATCATAATTACAAGCAGGCTTACCGTACAGGCACTCAAATTCGTAATTCCCTTAGTCTATCCGGTGGTTCTGAAGCCGTCAGATTTTATTCTTCTCTATCTTATTTTGACCAGAAGGGCATGTTACCATTCACAGATTATAAAAACATTTCCGGCCGGCTGAATACAGATGTTAAGATAAGCGCCAAACTTAAATCCTCTATCAATATGAGCTATACCAACTCAGGAGGTTATCGCTATGATGCAGACCGCTTTGGGGAAAGCCTTGCTTATTTTTCAGGAAGGTGGGATGTAAATGACTACATCCTTCCGGACGGAAATCAAGTGTGGCGTGGTACTAATAACCCAATTTATGGAGCCGCTACCAACAGGTTAAAGGATAATGTAAACCGCTTTGTTGGTGGTATTTCATTAGGTTACGCGCCCGCTTCATGGCTTAACTTTAGTTATCGTATTGGGGGAGATACTTATACCGATAACCGCTTTCGCACAGCCCCTGGACTTAGAGGACTTCCAACAGATAGAGCTTATGACAATGCAGAAGGTTTTGTAGGCGAATACAACATCAACTACCGGGCTATTAACTCCACTTTTTTAGCAACGTTTACTACAAAGTTTATTAAAGACGTTACAACAACATTAAGGCTCGGTCATGAATTGTTAGACAGAAAGTCAACATCAAGAGGAGTATTAGGATCTAAACTAAATGTATTTGACTGGTTTAATTTAAGAAATGCCGCTGTTTTGGAATCCAATGATAATACAAGCCAATACAGGCTTATGGGTATTTTTGGCGAAGCCACATTTGATTATAAAAATTTCCTGTTTTTATCAATCACCGGAAGAAATGATGTCACTTCATCACTTCGTAAACCAAACAATTCTTTCTTTTATCCTTCGGCCAGTTTAAGCTATTTATTTTCCGAACAATTAAAACTGCCAGAATTTATCAATTATGGTAAGGCCAGGATTTCTTATGCAAAAATTGGTAAAGATGCTTTGCCTTATAGCACTTCAACCGGTTATTCCGCTTATACAAGTTTGCCCTCCGGCACTACTGGTTTTACCAGGGGTTCAAATTTAGGCGATCCAAATTTACGTCCTGAGTTTACTAATACCATTGAAGGCGGTTTGGAAATGAGCTTTTTAAAAAATCGACTTGGCTTTGATGTGACTTATTATCACTCTGTGAGCGAGGACCAGATTATTAATGTAAACGTTTCCTCCGCAACAGGATATGTGCGTGCCGCTGTAAACTCCGGCAGTATGCGCAATAAAGGAATTGAGCTTATACTCAAAGGCAGTCCTGTTGAAACAACTAATTTTAGCTGGGATGCCAGTTTAAATTTTTCAGCCAATAAAAATAAAATTTTAAGTATTAGGGAAGGTCTTACAGAAATCTCTTATGGAGGGTCCAGTGGTGGTTACTTAAATTCTCCTGTTACTATGAAGCTCATACCCGGTGAGGCTTATGGAAATATTTATGGCACCCATTATTTGCGTTATTACGGAGGAGGTAAAGAAGACCCGGTTAGAACTGATAAGTCAAAACCAATGATAATTGGAGCAAACGGGTTTCCTGTATTGGCCCCTGTTTCCAGTCAGAAGTTATTGGGCAACTCCCAGCCCGATTGGGTAGGTGGGCTTAGCAATAGTTTTTCTTATAAAAATATTACGCTTTCTACTTTAATTGATGCCCGTTGGGGGATGGAAAGATTTAACCGTCTTGAAAATTTCTTTGTTGCCTTTGGTATTGCTGATTATACGGCTAACCGCAGGACATATAAAGTGTTTGAAGGTGTATTGGCTGATGGCACACCAAATACAAAGCAGGTATGGTTAGACCAGGGACTAGGGCCTGATGGCGTAAACTATGGAGAAGGATATTACCGCACAAATTACCGTGCTATTTCTGAACCTTTTGTTCAGGATGCTTCCTGGATACGTTTACGTTCTGCCAGTTTATCTTATGCTTTACCCACGTCTTGGTTACCTAAAAACTTTATTCGTAATGCTTCAGTATCTGTTACGGGAAATAATTTATTGCTTCATACCAAATATTATGGTTTAGATCCTGAATCTCTTTCTGCTGATAGTGGCAGCAATGTGGATGGCGCATCCGGATTTACTTACCCTGCAGCCAGAACATTTTTATTTACCATCAATCTTGGATTTTAAAATCAAAAACATGCTAAGAAATTATAAATTTTTATTACTGCTTTCTGCCGCCGGATTTTTAGGATTACAAAGTTGCGACAAGGATTATTTTGATCTTAACGAAAACCCCAACCAGGTTACAACACCTTCCCTTGCTTCTTTGTTAAGTACGGCTACACATAAAACGGGCATCAATAATTACAATGTGGGCAGCATCACTTCTACTTATGTACAATACCTTGCAAACCCATCGGCGGCGGCTGCTTCTGACATCTACCAGGAAGTTGATTACAGCGGAACCTGGGATGCTTTGTATTATGCAATGGCGGATATCTCTGATCTTAAAAACCTGGCAATCCAGCAGGGTTCAAGTGAGTATATTGGTGTTGCCAATGTTCTATTATCGTATCATCTAAATTTAGCATCAGACCTTTGGGGCGCTGCACCTTTCTCTGATGCCTTCAGCCCCAATACACTTACACCAAAATATGACACCCAGGAGGATCTCTACAAGACCAGTTTTGCCTTACTGGACTCTGCTATTTTACAATTGGGAAAAACAGATGCTACAATAAAACTGTCCACAACTAATGATTTAATTCATAAAGGCGTTAGAGTAAACTGGCTTAAAACAGCTTATGCATTAAAAGCAAGAATGTTGATTAAAGTAAGCAAAACAACTGGCTATAATGCTGCCTCTGTACTAACTGCAATTGATAATGCATATACTTCCAACACCGATGATGCTGGTATGGCATCTTTTTCCCTACGAAATCCGTGGGCCCAGGTTGCCAGGAGTAATGCTTTATTAAGCTTAGGAGGTTGGCTTTCGGAACAATTGGTAGATCATTTAAATGGCGTAACCTATGGTGTATTTGATCCGCGTATAAGAAAGATCACTGATCCCAACGCAACGCCTACAAACGGTTTGTGGATAGGCACGGTTAACGGAGCAGGCAACAGACCTCCCGGCAATAACACGGTAAAAGATGAAAATTATATAGCCATTAGCTCACCATGGACCAGCGATGTGGCGCCAATCCTAATTGTTACATACGCTGAAATTAAATTTATTGAAGCAGAGGCTGCCTTAGCTACCAATCCTGCAAGAGCTTATACAGCTTATTTAGCAGGCATTAACGCCAATATGGATAAGCTACAAGTACCTGCCGGAGCAGAACGGACAGCCTATATTACAGCAGCTTCGGTTGGTGCAGCTAACTTAACTAAGGCACTCATCTTTAAAGAAAAATATGTTGCTACTTATCTCAATCCGGAGGCATGGAATGATGCCCGTAGGTTTGATTATGGCTACAAGGATTTTACTCTTCCGCAAAATGCTGCTCTCACTACATTTATTCGCCGGTTAGCATATCCTACTGGTGAAAGAAGTAAGAACGGAAGTAATATTCCAAATGTGAGTTCTCTAGTTGACAGACTATGGTGGGATAAATAATTTTTTCAACAAACCATATGCAAAACAGTCCCGAAATTTTGGGGCTGTTTTTATTTTCGCTTTTGCACAAAAAAATCTTTTAGCAATTGCCCGCATTCCTCGTGTAACAATCCGCTTAACACAATTGTTTTTGGATGAAAAGGCGAGACTTCCTTTGTTATTCTACGGTATCCGTTTTTCTCATCGGCAGCCCCATAAATAACTTTCCCGATCTTGCTCCAATACAAAGCGCCTGCACACATTACACAGGGTTCTATAGTCACATACAAACTGGCATCGGGTAAGTACTTACTTCCTAAAAAATTAAATGCAGAAGTTAATGCAATGACCTCGGCATGTGCAGTACAATCAACTAATTTTTCTACCTGGTTATATCCTTTGGCAATAATTTTATCATTTAGTACAATGACGGCTCCGATAGGTACCTCATCCTCATCATAGGCCCTTTGAGCAAGGTGTAAAGCCTGTTTCATAAAATATTCATCACTCATCCAAGCGAAGGTAGCAATGACTGATGATGGCGGGCAACTGATAGGAGAAGACTTTGCTATCAACTGTCAACTGCCAACTTTTTTTAGTCCTTCTTTTAAACGCATTTTATTCAACAGTTCAGTGCCAAATGTAAGCTTTTTTGCTGCAGGTGAAGTTTCAGTAATCACCCTCCAGAAGGGAGTGATCTTATTAAGGGGTATACCTTGTAGAAATTGTTCATACGCTGCTTCAGCAGCAATGCGTACAAAAATACCCGTAGTGATCGGGCAGGTCATAACTGCATCAAATTTTGCAGCAAGGTCTTTACGTATGGTAGGAATAGTAGTTTGCTGTCCTGAGGGTATTTGCCTGATGTAGGCATCAACAATTTTAGGAGTAGGTATCAGCATTTTTTGCCCGGCCTTTATATCTGCAAAATCCTTGTTCGCTTTTTCTACTACCGGCTCACGGTTGATATTTAGTTTTTCCTGCCAGTTTTTTCTTTTATAAGCCATAGTAAATAATTAAAACCAAAATTAAAATTTTGTATAAAAAGACAATCCAGCATTTGTAATTTTCCATAATGGATCTGATTGTCCGCTATGCCACTAATAAAGATGCAACGCTGATTGCAGACATCAGCCGGCAAACCTTTTATGAAACCTTTGCTGCTGATAATCGTAAAGAAGATATGGACAAATTTTTAACCGAACAGTTTACCAAAGGAAAGTTGATGATGGAAGTGGGCAGCCTGGAAAATGTTTTCTTGCTGGCATATAATGGAAATGAGGTAGCGGGTTATGCAAAATTGCGTGAAGCCAAACAACCTGAGAAACTGAATAACGCAAAAACTTTAGAAATAGCCCGCATTTATGCAATGCCGGATATGATTGGTAAAGGCGTCGGGAATTTATTAATGCAGACCAGTATCTCTATAGCAAAAGAAAAAGGCAAGGAAATAATATGGCTTGGGGTGTGGGAAAAAAACATTCGTGCTATAGATTTTTATAAAAAATGGGGGTTTGAAAAATTTGATGTGAGTGATTTTTTATTAGGCGATGAAGTGCAGTGCGACTGGTTGATGAAAAAGTTATTATGATTGTCTTTACTATGATTTTTAGGATGAAAAGATTTTAAGATTAAATTCCATTTCGATATTTTGAATTGGTGGTTTTATGATGGGTTGATTTTAGGATTGGTTTTCAATGCATCTTTTGCTTCCGGATGTTTTGAATTATAAATGCGTATGTACTGCAAACTGTTTGAGCCAAAATTTAAGAGTACTCAGACAGGTAGATTATAGGCTTCTAAATAGTTGCGACATTGATTAAGATTACTGTCATTTAGTTCAATAATTGCTTTCAGTTCTACCATTATTTTTCCTAAAAAAAACATCAACCCTTTCTTGTGCCTATTTCTTCGCCTCCATAGTAAATGGGCATTTCCATTTCCCTTCAGAAATTCAGGCCCATTTTTTCTCATTTCAATAGCCATGGCTCTTTAATAAATTACTTCCTGAAAGCCTTTGCCTAAAACACTATGAACTTTCATGGCACATCCAATTATTTTGCGAGTAATATGTTCGTATATCATCTATATTCTGATTTTTTTGAATGAAAAGATTGTAATTCGTTACGAGCTTTTATATTCAATTTAAGTTATTGTTCTCAATCCTATTTATCATCTAATCCTAAAAAATCATAGTACAGACAATATTATGGAATATAAAATAACGTACCTATGCAATAAGAATTTATGTCATGAAAAAGATTTTAATACTCTCTTTGATCTCTGTATCATTACTTAGCTGTGGTGGCGCTAACGATGGCAATCCTAATACTGATACAACATCAATGCCTGTTGACACAAGTGTACAAAATACTATTAGCACAGATACTGCTGGTTATATTAATACAAGCGAGGGTAAAATTCCGCTTGATACAAGTATTGCTAATAAAACAAAAATTGCTCCCGCAAAAAAAGCCACTAAAAAGAACTCAGGCAAAACTCCCCGTCATGATCCTAACGGAAAAGACACCACACGTTTTTAAAAGATTAATGATATTCAAGAATAGTATTAGAACATACTTTGTTACGATAGTACCTTAAACTTTTTTAAGATTCACGACGAGAACTTAAAATGGTTAACCCGCATCGGTGAGTAAATTCTTTGCTTCTCTCCCGTGTGCGATGATCCGGTGAAACTTAGTTTACGTTTCTTTGCGTATGGAGAACTTGATTCCACCTCTGCAAAAAATGCGCAGTTATTTTGAGAGCGGCATTACCAAAACCTATGATTTTCGCCGCGAGCAGTTAGTTATACTACGAAAAGCAATTTTAGAATATGAAAAAGAATTGCATGAAGCCTTGTACGCTGATTTGAAAAAGAGCGCAGAAGAAAGCTGGGTTACAGAAACAGGTTTTGTGTTGAGCGAGATTTCTCATACACTAAAACATTTAAAATCATGGATGCATCGGGAAAAAGTACCAACAAACCTGCTGAATTTCCCAAGCCGCAGTTATATTTATAAAGAACCCCTGGGAATAGTTTTGATCATTGCGCCCTGGAATTATCCTTTGCAACTACTATTCAATCCGCTCATCGGTGCCATAGGGGCAGGCAATTGTGTAGTATTAAAACCCAGCGAGTTTGCGCCCACTACAGCGGCGGCTATGAAAAAAATTATAGAAGAAAATTTTCCAAACGATTATCTATTGTATATAGAAGGTGATGGCGCTGAAGTAGTGCCTGGCATGATGAATGAGTTCCGGTTTGATCATGTATTTTATACGGGCAGTACGCAAGTGGGTAAGATCATTTATGAAATGGCTGCAAAAAAATTAGTGCCTGTAACATTAGAGTTAGGTGGAAAGAGTCCATGTGTGGTAGAAGATGATGCCAATATAAAAGTAGCAGCCCGTCGTATTGCAATGACAAAATTCAGCAATGCCGGGCAAATGTGTGTAGCTCCGGATTACTTGCTATTGCATGATTCAATAAAAGATGATTTTATCAAAGCCTTGAAAGATTCTATTCAGCAATTTTTTACCGAAGACCCGGCTAATAGTTATAATTATGGAAAGATCATAAATGAAAAGGCCTTTGACCGGTTGGTTAATTATATACAGCAAGGCGAGGTAATAGCAGGAGGAAAATACGATGCAGCCACTTATTATATTGAGCCTACCATACTTGAAAATATACCGGTGGATGCAACAGTGATGGGTGAAGAAATTTTTGGACCGGTGTTGCCTGTTATCCCTTTTAAAAATTTCGAAGATGCTAAAAATATTATTCTAAAAAATGCAAACCCTTTGGCTTTTTATGTTTTTACAGAGAGTGAAGAAAGAGAAAAGAAATGGCTGAAGGAAATTGCTTTCGGCGGTGGCTGTGTAAATAATGCAAGCTGGCACTTAACCAATCCTCATCTTCCCTTTGGTGGAAGAGGAAATAGCGGTATAGGAGCCTATCACGGTAAAGAAAGTTTTCATGTTTTCAGTCATCGTAAGGCGGTAATGAAGACACCCACATGGATTGATCCTTCAATAAAATATCCCCAATTTAAGGGCAAACTGAAATTGTTTAAGAGAATTATTAAATAAAAAAAGGCTACTCAAAAAAAGTAGCCTTCAAAGATGAAGCCGAAGAAAATTTATTCAAAAGAAACCCTATGCGTATCGATTTTATTTGTTATTCTATTTGTCAGTCTTAATAAATACATACCTTTTGGAATGGTCAGTTTCCTGCGGTAGGAAATAATAGTTTGCGTTATATTTTTATATTCTGTTTTGTCTATCAATCTGCCATTTATATCCATCAGCTCCATACCATAATCTGTAGGTTTTTCTGCCGAAAGGGAAATGTAGAGGACGTTTTTAACCGGGTTTGGATATACAGCTATCTGGCCGGATGATTTCTGTAACCTTACAATATTGCTAAAATGGCTACGGCTGTATTTATCAACGATCCGTAATCTGTAGGTGTTGCTTTCAGCAAGCGGATTATAGTCAATAAATTCATATAAGCTTTGCCCAGTTGACTGTTTAGCAGCCAAATTACCAATAGCGTAATATTTTTCTGCCATAGCCGATCTTCTCTCTATAACATAAGTGTATATGTCCTTATCATTTGTCACATTCCAGGTCAATTGATTGCGGCCCTGTTTTATTTCTCCCTGCAGTTTTGTTTGAAGTGGCAGAAACACTTGCCCGCAATTACCATTCAATGTATAGCTGGCAAGCCTTACCAGGCACCCACTGTTCACATTTATTTTACAGATATATTCTGCTACCTGTTCAGGTAAAAAGAACGGAAGGTTATAAGTACTGTCTGTTGTAAGCAATACACTGTCTGTTGGTGCTGTTTTTTTATACCACTGGTAAGTGGCATTAGGAATGGATGGCACAGATAGACTAACATCCTGGTAAAAACATGTTTGTGATGCAGTGATAGAAATATATTCAAGAGGCAGAACGCTTACATCGGCTAACGTCGCATTACCACAGGCATCAACTGTTCTTAAACGGATGAGTGAATAAATAGCTCCATTATTAATATTAAATACCGGGCTGTTTTGCGGACTGGAAATAATGCTGGGATTTGAAGGCTGGCTTCCAATGATAGCAAAGGTATATGGGCTAATACCGCCCCTAACATTTCCACTTAAGCTAAAACTATTATTGTCACATACATATAATGCCGACTGGCCTTGTGTAGGATAAGAATAGGGGTCTATACTTATCGTATCATATACAGCCGTATTACATGTTTGCAGGGTATATTTTACAATGTATGTTGCGGGCTCAAGATCAGAAAATGTAAATGTATTTACCGATTGAAATGAATGCGACATCACGAAGGCGGCACCATTCTTTTTAATGATTGAAGGCAATACGGAATATATATTTGATGATGCTGTAACGGAAAGATCACCTGAACCGTTTGCCCATAAAGCAGACGGACATTTATTGCTTCTTGAAATGGATTTTGTAATTAAGGAGGCGTCAGGCGTAATAAACGCCGTGTCCTTCTGCGCGCAAATATCTATGCCAATGATCTTGTATTGTTGCCCGGCAGGCAAGGCAGGAAGTTCCGTTGTGACAGGATTACTGTTACTGCTTAGATTTGAAAACAAGCTGCCATTTGGTTTATAGATGTTGACAGTAAAGGGGCCGAACCCACTTAAAAAATTGACGTTAACATTGGCAAAGCCAATATTACAGGATTTGGAAGTTGTCAAATTTATATCCCTGACTGCAGTAAATGTCCGGCATACTGTTATGGACGTATCTACACAACCATCTGTGACGGTTACGCAATACCTGCCATATGCAAGATTATCAAATATGCCTGTGGCATTACAAACTACAAGTTTGTTGGCATTATCATAAATGCAATATTGTGGATTAGTGAGATTACTGCCTGTTGCTCTTGCTGTGAATGTGCTGCACGTTGAATTGGTTTGTGATAATGTACCATTAAGCGTTGGGATAGCCCGTGCCTGTGAAAAGCAACGAACAACTGTTGTATTTAAACAACCATCCTGTGTTTTTATGCAGTATGCACCATAAGGAATGTTTGTAAAAATGCCGGTAGAATTTGTGGAAACAAGAATGCCCTGAGCATTATACAATTCATATTGTGGGTTGGTAAGATTTAATTGGCCTGTTATAGTCGCTGTAAAGCCAGTACAAATTTTGTTAGAGATCTGCACAGAAGCTGCTACCGTTCCAATTGGAGGCGCACTGGTAAAACAAACAGTATTGGTGGTATCATTGCAAGGTGTTATTGCTTTTACACAATAACGTCCGTGATTGAGTCCATTAAAAATTCCTGTGGAATTACAGGTAACTAAAACACCGGTGCTATCATACAAACAATATTGAGGTGAAAATAAATTAGTACCCGAGGCAGTTACATTAAACGAAGTGCAATTAGAACCAGACATTGTTGCGCTTACTAATGAAGGCAACGGCTTTATGGCGTCGAAGCACCGAATGATAGTAGTATCGTAACAAACATCTGTAATTCTTATACAATAAGCTCTATATGCAAGACTATCGAACACACCAGTTGTATTACAAATAATTTGATTGCCGGATGTGTCGTATAAACAATATTGAGGATTGGTAAGATTAGTTTGCCCTGTAATACCAGCTCTGAATTTGCTACAGCCCTGGCTGGCAATACTGACCAGGGTACTCACATTTGGAACGGGTGGCGTTGCAGTAAAGCAACGGGTAATCGTCGTGTCTATACAACCGTCAGTTACTTTCATACAATAGGCCGCATAACTGAGGTTTGAAAATATCCCTGTGGTATTACAAGCCACAAGTGCATTTACCGAATCGTATAAACAATATTGCGGATTAGTAAGATTTAGTTGTCCGCTTGCAGTAGCTCTAAACGTCGAACATGTTTTGTTACTGATGCTCACATTCTGCCCTAATGCAGGTATCGGTGGCGTTGCCGAAAAACAGCGGCTAATAATTGTATCCGCACAACCATTTTTTACCGTAATGCAATAAGAGCCATAAGAAAGGTTAGTAAACACGCCGGTGGAATCACATCTGATTAAAACATTGCTCGCATTGTACAAACAATAATAGGGGAGTATTAAATTTTGTTGGCCAGTGATGCTCGCCGTAAATGTTGAACAGGTTTTATTAGTTTGATTAACTGTATTAGCAACGGCTGGAGTCGCTTTCTGCGATATAAAGCAACGGTTAATAGTGGTATCATAACACGCATCAGTTGTTGTAATGCAATAAGATCCGTAGGCAATGTTATTAAATACACCTGTTGTATTGCATTGTAAAATAGTATTGGCTGCATTCAAAAGACAGTACTGCGGTGAGGTTAAGTTTTGTTGCCCCGTAACGGTTGCTCTGAAAAATGAACAGGAAAAATTATCAATGGCTATTGAACCTACCAACGGTTTTATATTGGCAGGAAGATTCCAGACCACGGTTTGGAAGTTGCCGCAATTATCCCTGGCGATTAGCTTTACAGATCGTTTATTGCCTATTTTAAAACGAAAGCTATTATTGTTTGACCATATAGTATCTCCCGGTGTAATAATTACTCCGTATGTATAGTTTGCAAAACCAGGATCAGAGCTAACTTCTCCCCTGTTATTTCTAAGGTTGATAAATGCATCGGCGCTATCGCAACCAATTTTTGTAACACCGCTTGCATCAAACCACCAGATATACGCATCAATCGTCACTATTCTAACCTGGATACCCCCACAGGAATCACGTAGTTGTATGAAGTATTCGCCAGGAGTCAGCCCGGTAAAATTTCCAGAAGTATTTGTTTGCCCAATATTGGAAGGAGAGGGTGAAATTATTGAGTAACTAAAAGGCGAGCGGCCAAATTGCTGATTAACCATCTGGATTGATCCATCATTAGCGGCGCAACCCGAATTAACCTTTGTTAACAGAAACCTTGGATCCTGGTAAGTACCAGGGACAACAACGCTATCTACGCTGCGGGTGCAGTTGTAGGTTACATCTTTTACAATAATTGTATAATAGCCAGCTTGTAAACCAGTGATGTTACTGGAAGAAGTAAACGGTGTAGTAACCGGACCGGTAACTTTATAACTATAACTTCCGGAACCTCCGGTAACGGAAACAGAAATAGAACCGGTAGATGTACATCTTGACTCCATTGAGGAGCTGGATATTTGTATATTGGTGCAATCCTGGGCAAAAATTGTAAGAGAAAATAGCCAGCAAATGAAAAGAAGGTAAAGATTTTTCATAGGCGTTTTTTGGATTTGGTAAGATTCTTTGGAATGCTTGCCGAAATTGGTTTTAATCAGGTGCAAGAAACAAAAAATGCTTTAGGGCAGCAATCGTATAACTACGAAATAGGCTGCCTTTAGTACTCGATTTAAATGTCGTTTTATTTAAAAGTTAGCCTGTAAAAAACCTTTATCAGCTTAGTTTACTGTCTTTTTATTTTCTTATTTTGCTTTGGTTATCATCATAAAAAAAAGAATTAAGAGTATTAACTAATTTGAAGTTTTACCAGTCACTTAAAGTTCAAGAGCATTGGTATATATCAACATAACTTACTTCAAAAACCAGTAGCTGAATCAATAATACCTTTGAATCAGTAGTAACTTTATTAAATTATTGTAATAAAGCAACAGAAAGACTTGAATCCCTTACAAGTAGTATTTAAGTAGCCATAGTAACAGAAGCCACTCAAAAGTAATTTTATCAAAATAAGCAAGCATGGATATTCAACAATGGGAAGATAAAAACCTTTCGCACTTTAGTTATGCCATACTAAATGAAAGTGAAAAAAAAATTATATTAATTGATCCGGCCCGCAATCCCCAGGCTTATTTGGACTATGCACAAAAAACCGATGCAGTAATTACAGGCATCATAGAAACGCATCCCCATGCTGATTTTGTAAGCAGCCATCTTGAGCTTAATATATTAACGGGCGCACCAGTTTATGTAAGCAAATTGGTAAATGCACATTATCCGCATCAGCCTTTTGATTATGGAGATATTTTGCAAATAGGAACCTTGAAGTTATCCGCCATCAACACACCCGGCCATTCACCCGAC
>MWVW01000221.1_pt1 | contig 13560 bp, 9 predicted proteins | sample 1047191 | NCBI WGS metagenome assembly MWVW01 (sample SAMN06349985, study PRJNA376086) | soil metagenome | isolation source: MtG22-5 sample Antarctic (ecotone) | place: Antarctica
TACTGAATGTTGCTGTATTTCCTGACAGTGTTCCTGATCCAATATTGGTTGCTCCATCAAAAAATGTTATGGTTCCTGCTGGTGTACCTGATGCTGTTGCTACTGTTGCTGTAAAGGTTACACTCTGGCCAAACGTTGAGGGATTTAAGGATGATGTTACTGTTGTGGTTGTGGTGGCAGGAAAAATACTTATCTGAAAAACCGAAACAGTATTTGAGGTAACATTCGCTGTGGCAATCTCAGGAATTCCGTCGCCATCCAAATCACCAATTGCAACAGAACGCGGATTAGTATCTGTAGTAAAATCTACTTTAGGAGCAAAGGAAGATGCATCAATATTCCCTGCCGTGGAAGTATTGCGCAGTACTGTTATAGAATTAGAAGAATAATTGGTAACTGCAATATCAGGCTTGCCGTCTCCATCTAAATCACCAATTGAAACATGTCTGGGATTAGTAGTCCTCGTAGCACCCGATGAAAAACCAGTAGTAAAATCTACTTTCGGTGCAAAGGAAGATGCATCAATTGTCCTCGGCGATGAAGTATTTCTTAGAACAGATACGAAATCAAATGCACTGGCAACAACCAGATCTGTTTTTCCATCACCATCCAAATCACCTGCTGAAATAGAAGCTGAAATAGAATATGGAGATGATCCACCCGCAATAGAAAAATTTACCGGCGAGCCGAACGAAGATGCATTAATATTACCCGGAGCAGAAGTATTTTTCCGAACAACTAAACTGGTTCCAATAGTAGCAACAACTAATTCAGGTTTCATATCACCATCTATATCAGTGATAGCAACAGAAACACATCCTGCTGCCGTAGAAAAAAACGTTGGACCTGTAAAGCTAATATTACCAGGTGTGGATGTATTCTGAACCACTGATACATCATAGCTTGTATTAACACTGGTAAAGGCAATGTCGGGCTTGCCATCTGCATCCATATCTCCAATTGCTAATGACCTGCGGTCAGCCGAAGACTCTGGATTGGTGCCCGGAAAATAAACAGGAGCCGCAAATGAAGATGCATTGATAACGCCTGGTGTGGAAGTATTACGCAGTACACCACCACCAAGTAATACAATGTCAAGCTTTCCATCGCCATCCATATCACTAATCGCTACCTGGAGAGCACCATTAGTGACTGCAAAATCTACCTTAGGTGCAAAGGAAAATGCATCAATGTTACCTGAAACTGAAATATTTCTAAAGACAGAAACAACTGAAATGTTCCAAACAACCATGTCAGATTTACCATCCCCATCAATATCACCAATAGCCACAGACATAGGAGATGTATTGGTAGAAAAATCAATCTTTGGTTTATAAAAGTTGGCTGGTATTCCTGAACCAAAAGGATTGGTAAAAGTGGTTATAAATGGCCTGGAAGAATAACCGGATAAACCGGTAGTCTTATCAAGTACAGATATAGGATAATATGTAGCCCCTGCAGGAATAGTTACTGTTAGGCTTGTAGCAGAACCACTTATTACGGTTGCTTTAATTGCCCCAAAATATACAATATTATTGGCGGGTATAGTATTAAAATTGGTACCGGTAATCGTTACTGTTGTACCTACAGGACCATTAGTGGGTGTGAAAGAAATGATAGTAGGTGGCGGATTTGAATTTTGCAACAAAGCGGCAACAGCAATTTGGTAGGCACCTGTACTGCTACTGCCTGCTATATAAATGCGGTTGCCGGATAACTTCATAGCATTGCCAATATCCGATACTCCAGGATTCAAAACTGTCTTTCCATCACCATCAAAACTAACATCTAAACTACCATTGTTGTTATAGCGTACTACAGAAAAATCATTACCTGTGGAGAAATTACTTGTTCCTGCGGCTACTATTTTACCATCTGTTTGTATAGCCACAGCATGGGCGATATCCTCCCCTGTACCTATATCAGTAGTTACCTTACCATCACCATCAAAAGTAGCATCTAAACTGCCATTTGTATTATAGCGCAATAACGAAAATTGCCAATCACCGTTAGGTGAATTAGGGATGTCCTTGATATAACTTTTGCCTGCTACAACAATTTTTCCATCACTTTGTAAGGCAATGGCATTAGCTTCATTTACCCGAGAATTGTTAGATGTAGTAACTATCCCGTCTCCATCAAAAGTATTATCCAGGCTACCATTGGCATTATACCTTATAAGAGCAATATCAGTGAGGGATCCAATCTGCATGTCGAGAAAGCGGAATGTATATCCTGCAGCTATTATTTTTCCATCCGGTTGTATGGTGATAGCATAAGCAACATCCTCACCCTGGCGTGTTGTATTATTATCAGTATTAGTTGTAATAGAAGTGGTTAATTTTCCGTCGCCATCAAAACCGGCATCCAAAGAACCATCTGGGTTATACCTGGCAAGAGCAAAGTCATAATCTGCTCCATTATAAGCTTTGCCGGCCGCTACAATTTTCCCATCACTTTGTATGGCTATTGCATAAGCATTAGAATTAGTGGGGCCAATGGCAGTTGTAACTTTTCCGTCGCCATCAAAAGTATTATCCAGTGTGCCATTGGTATTATACCTGGCAATTGCAAAGTCATAAGTTGTTCCATTAAAACTTTCACCCGCCACAACAATTTTTCCATCAGGTTGTAGTACTACGGCGTAGGCAAAATCGCTAAACGTACCAATCGGAGTGATAACCTTTCCTCCGGTTCCAAATGTATTATCAAGAGTACCATCGGTATTATACCTTACGAGTGCAAAATTATATTTTGTTCCAGCCGTATAACCTGCTACAACAATCTTTCCATCGGCTTGTATTGCCATAGCACGGGCATCAGATGCTAAGCCCGTTCTAACTATCCCATTAGTTCCAAAAGTAGGATCAGGGCTGCCTGCTTGTGAAAAGGAAAATAAAAAGGATAGGGATAAAAAAAATATAAGTAATAGTTTATTCATATTACATTCTTAAAACTACGGCTAAGGAAAAAATTAATTGATTTAAAAAATACCATGTGAGAAAGGTTAGCTAATTTGAATATGAAAGATAATATTTTATTTTTGATATTCTTGCATAAATGTGAATAACTCTAAGCTTTTTTCAATACAAAATAAAAAAGGTTACCCATTTTTTGGATAACCTTTAAAAACAATTCTAAAGAATTTTATTTCACCTCTTCAAATTCAGCATCGGTTACATTTTCAGCGTGGGAAGACTTTAAAAGGCACACGATTATGGAGTAATTTCTATACCTGTTTTTAATATTTCTGCTACAACAGAGTCTTTAGCAGCGAAAAAATCGTTGGTATTATAAGTATGTGGCTGTATATTAAGATGTGGATACTTAATCAGCACTTTTGAAAATAAGCCGGTATCAATAAAACCAACTCCATTAAATTCATCTGCTATTAATGCTACATCAATATCGCTCCATTTACCCTGTGTATTTTTTGCATACGAGCCAAATAAAATTACCTTATGCAGGTGAATACCTGTAAGTTTAATTTCATCAGCAAATTTTTTAATATCTTTTATCACAGATCTTTGAGTAAGCATTTTCTTAGCGTATTAACTTTGTTTAGAATATCTTTTGTTTGCGCAGCTTTAAATACCTTGTACAGTTTATTAGTATAATCAGGATAACGACCCTCTAACTGAAACTGATTCATTTGACTAAGAAATTCCAAATCTCTCTCGGGCAATTGTAGATTTGCCTGCGATGCAAGTACAGTAAGATTATGAATTTTAGGTGGCGTATTGGCGGCATTATTTTTTACCCAATGAGCCTTGCATAGTTTTTCCAATACTAAATGCGAAAAAAATAAAGCATGAATATAATCGTTAGCCTTAAACATATTTTGTAAAGCCCGCCAATCTTTTTTTGCAGTATCAACCCAATAATCAATGTGATCTTCCTTTGTCAGATATTTATATTTAATTGCAAAAATAATAAATAAATAATGGTGCTAAATATTGTCTGACGGCCCCCGTCTGACAATGGGTTTAAAATCAGTCCTATTTTTTTCGTCTTATTTTTCTTTGCTTTGCATAAATTATTTTGTGGTCAGACCGCGACGGTCAGACCATGCTCTCTCTGCCAGTGATAACTTGGCAATAAAATAAAAGGGCTATCCAAATGGATAACCCTTTAAAAAAAATTAGTAAGAAAAAATTACTTCACTTCTTCAAACTCAGCATCGGTAACATTTTCTGCGCCTTCACCCTGTGGTTGAGTATTGCCATCCTGTTGCTGGCCATCGCTATTTGGAGCTCCACCTTCTGCCCCTGCACCCTGTGTAGCTTTATACATTTCTTCGCTGGCTGCTGTCCATGCAGTATTCATTTCTGCCACGGCAGTATCAATGGCTGCAATGTCCTGCGTTTTATGTGCTTCTTTTAATTTAGTAAGCGCACTTTCAATCGGTTCTTTTTTCTCTGCAGGAATTTTTTCTCCATATTCTTTCAATTGTTTTTCCGTCTGGAATATCAGACTATCTGCCTGGTTTATTTTTTCAATTTTTTCTTTTGCTTCTTTATCAGTTGCCTCATTTGCTTTTGCATCATTTTTCATCTTTTCAATTTCTTCTTTGCTTAAACCACTACCCGCCTCTATCCTGATATTATGAGACTTCCCTGTGCCTTTATCTTTTGCTGTTACATGTAAAATACCATTGGCATCAATATCAAAGGTTACTTCTACCTGTGGTACGCCCCTTGGCGCCGGTGGTATGCCATCTAAATTAAAAGTACCAAGGCTTTTATTTTGATTAGCCAAAGGTCTTTCACCCTGAAGCACATGAATCTGAACTCCGGGTTGGTTATCACTTGCCGTGGAAAATACTTCTGTCTTTTTTGTTGGAATGGTTGTATTACTGTCTATGAGTCTTGTCATAACTCCACCCATGGTTTCAATACCCAGAGAAAGCGGGGTAACATCAAGTAACAAAACATCTTTTATCTCACCGGTTAATACACCGCCTTGTATCGCAGCACCAATGGCAACTACCTCATCAGGGTTAACCCCTTTATGTGGTTTTTTGCCGAAGAAGTTCTCAACCAATTCCTGTACTTTAGGTATACGGGTACTACCTCCCACCAATATTACTTCATCAATTTTTGATTTATCAATTCCTGCATCTTTTAAAGCAAGCTCACATGGCTTTAAACATCTTTCAAATAATTTATCAGAAAGTTGTTCAAATTTAGCACGGCTTAATTTCTTTACTAAGTGTTTAGGCACCCCATCAACGGCTGTAACATAAGGAAGATTAATTTCTGTTTCGCTGGAAGACGATAACTCAACCTTTGCTTTTTCAGCGGCTTCTTTTAAACGCTGCCAGCTCATCGGGTCTTTACGAAGATCAATGGCTTCATCTTTTTTAAATTCATCAGCCAGCCAATCCATAATAACTTTATCAAAATCATCACCACCCAGGTGTGTATCACCATTGGTTGATTTTACTTCAAAAACACCTTCGCCTAATTCAAGAATAGAAATATCGAATGTACCGCCCCCTAGATCAAACACTGCGATCTTCTGGTCTTTATGTTTTTTATCAAGACCATACGCTAATGCCGCTGCTGTAGGTTCATTAATTATTCTGCGAACATTTAAACCTGCAATCTCACCTGCCTCTTTTGTTGCCTGCCTTTGGGAGTCATTAAAATATGCCGGTACTGTAATTACAGCTTCTGTAACTTCCTGACCAAGATAATCTTCTGCAGTTTTCTTCATTTTTTGAAGGGTCATGGCTGAAATTTCCTGCGGTGTATATTGCCTGCCATCTATATCAATACGAACCGTATTATTGTCACCCTTTACAACTTTATAGCTCCAATGGCCTGCTTCACTTGTAACCTCATCCCACTTATGACCCATAAAACGCTTAACACTCATGATAGTGTTTTGCGCATTGGTAATTGCCTGGCGCTTGGCAGGATCACCTACCTTTCTTTCACCATTTTTTAAAAATGCTACTACCGATGGCGTTGTTCTGCGGCCTTCATCATTTGCTATTACTACAGGCTCATTACCTTCCATTACTGCCACGCAACTATTGGTTGTACCTAAGTCTATCCCTATTATTTTTCCCATGATTAATAATTTTATTACTGATAGTCAATGTTTATGCCAAGGGGGGGAATGTGAAAAAATGGCAGAAGAACTTCTGAAGCATGACCTGCCTGCCGGCAGGCAGGTTTATGGGATTACAGGATTAATGGGATTAAAAGCAGATGTATTTAATTATCGCGTTTTATCTAATGAATTGGATGATTACTAAAGAAAGAATTTTATTTCTGTGTAATCCTTTCATCTCCCCAAATCATGGTTCAGTCTTATATTTCGTGGCTTTCCTTTCTTTCTTTAAAAGTAAAATGTTTTTGAGAAAGAAAACTAAAGGTTACAATAAAACAGGTTATAAAAATTCTGGCAATAGTTGGATAGAAATTCATGTATTCAACCATTACTTTTAAAAAGGCATAATTTAAAACCAGATTAACCCCAACAATTAATAAGTATCTGAAAAGTTGTACTCTTCCTCTTAATTCAGATTTAGAAAATACAACATACTTAGAAAGTAAAAAACCTACAGGAAAACTTACAATAAAAGCTATCCAGAGTGCGGCGATATGGGGTTTAAATGCAATAAATCCGAGGTCAAGAATTTGTTTTTGCAGAATAAAATTGTAGCTGATATAATAAATGAAAATATCCAAAAGCATATTGCCTCCGCCACAGACCGCATACCGGAAAGTACTGAGAGGCATCAGCCTTTTAAATGGAGAATAAAACTGATCAATAAACTGCCTGATAGTGTTCTGCAAATTGTTTATTTATAATGAAGATAGTTTACAACATCATAAAAATAAAATCCCGGACGATAATTCCGGGATTAAAAGTAAGCAGCCTTTAGTTAAGTACATATCGAATTGAGAAGCCAATTGAGTCGCCGGTAAAGCCATTGTTATAGCCAGAGCCAAATTCAATATAAGGCTGCCAATCAAATGAAAGATTAATGGGCACTGAGTTTATTTTATAATCAAGCCCCAGCACTCCATCAATACCAAATGCAGTAGAGCCACCATATTTGTTATTATAAAAACTTATGTGAGCACCCGGACCAACATACCACTTTAAGCCACCTGCATTAATAATTTTATTATGTATCTCATATAAACCTGTTATCCTTGCACCTTTATTATAAAAAAAGGCAAGGCCTTCCAATGCATGTTTATCTGAAATAAAATGTTTTACCGTTAAAGCTGTTGGATAAAATTTTACTCCAATTGCAGTTGTATAATCACCTTGTGCTTTTACTGAAGACACCGTTAATATAATTGCGAATAACAATACAAAAATGGTTTTCATAAAGATTTTTTTATTGGTTTTAAATTAAAAAACAGTGCAAATATAGCACCTATCATTTTTACTAATTATACATTTCCTGCTGTAAAACTTTTATTCTTTCATCGGCTATATATTCATCGTAAGTATATAACCTGTCAATTAAACCCTTCGGCGTTATTTCAATAATGCGGTTGGCAACGGTTTGTATAAACTGATGATCATGCGTTGTAAATAAAACGACACCCGGAAATGTTATCATGCCGTCGTTGAATGCCGTTATGCTTTCCAGATCAAGATGGTTGGTTGGTTCATCAAGGATTACAAGATTAGGATTTTGCAGCATCATTCGGCTTACCATGCAGCGAACTTTTTCGCCACCGCTTAATACATTTGTTTTTTTCAAAATCTCATCTCCGCTGAATAACATCTTTCCTAAAAATCCTCGTAAAAAATCCTCATCAACATCTTTTACATAAGGAGGAACATATTGTCTGAGCCAATCCATCAAAGTAAGGGTGCCTGTAAAAAATTCTGTATTATCATTTGGAAGATAGGCTGTTGTTATAGTAGTACCCCATTCATACTTTCCGCTGTCAGGCTGCATCCTGTTGTTTATTATTTCAAAAAAGGAAGTAAGAGCAACAGGATCCCTGCTTAAGAATGCGATCTTCTGCCCTTTCACTATATCAAAAGAAATATTATTAAATAATATCCTGCCATCGCTTTTTTTAGAAAGCTTTTGAACATTTAATATTTGGTTACCTGGATCTCTCTCAGGCTTAAAAATTATTCCCGGATACTTCCTGTTACTTGGCGTAATATCTTCAAAAATCAGTTTATCCAATGCCTTTTTACGTGATGTTGCCTGTTTTGATTTTGATGCGTTAGCGCTGAAACGTGCTATAAATTCAAGCAAATCTTTTTTCTTCTCTTCCTGTTTTTTATTTTTATCAGTTGCCTGCCTTGCTGCCAGCTGGCTGCTCTCGTACCAGAATGTATAGTTACCGGTGTAGATCTTTATTTTTTGTTTATCAACATCTGCAACATGTGTACACACTGCATCTAAAAAGTGACGGTCATGACTAACCACTAAAACGATATTCTGATAATCTGCCAAAAAATTCTCCAGCCAGGATATGGTTTCAACATCCAGATTATTAGTAGGCTCATCCAGTAATAAAATATCAGGATTGCCAAATAATGCCTGCGCAAGCAATACTCTTACCTTTATATTTGCCCCGATATCTTTCATTAAAGCCTGATGGAGATCATCTTTTACTCCCAATTCACTCAACAAGCTTCCGGCATCGCTTTCAGCGGTGTAGCCGCCCATCTCTCCAAACTCCTCTTCAAGATGAGCTGCTTTCATTCCGTCCGCTTCACTAAAATTATCTTTTAAATAAATGGCATCTTTCTCATGCCTTATGTCCCACATTTTTTTATGCCCCATTAAAACTGTATCCAACACTGAGACTTCATCAAACTCAAACTGGTCTTGTTTTAAAACAGCCATACGTTCACCGGGGGAGATACTTACGTTTCCTTTATTCGGTTCAATTTCACCGCTTATTATTTTTAAGAAAGTGGATTTGCCTGCACCATTAGCCCCTATAATTCCATAACAATTCCCTTTGGTGAAACCAAGATTAACTTCATCAAACAAAACCCTTTTACCGTATGCAAGGGTTACATTATTTACACTGATCATTCACTCTTTTTTAGGAGGCGCAAAGGTAAGGGATTACGATGTACGAAGTACGATGTTTGATATACGATGTAAGTTACCTTTGCAACTCACCAGGGTTTTTAGAATGTCGATAATAAAAGTTTTACAAAAGGCAACAATACAAAGTCTTACCGCTTTATACAATCAGTCTTTCACCGAAAAAGATTTTCAGATTAGCCAGACCAAGCCTGAGTTTGAAGGCAATTATACCGTTGTATTATTTTCTTTAGTTAAGAGTTTAAAAAAGTCGTTGGAAGTGTTGGGAAATGAACTGGGAGAAAAACTCATTAAAGATCATTCAACAATTTTCTCACAATATAACGTCTTAAAAGGTTTTCTAAATCTTACCATTACTGATAATTATTTGTTGAATCTTTTAAACAAAAATTACAATGATGTATGCTTTGGCAAACATGAGATGAAGGGCAAAAGAATCATGGTTGAGTATTCTTCACCTAATACCAATAAACCATTACACCTGGGGCATTTAAGAAATATTTTTTTAGGATGGAGTGTTGCTGAAATATTAAAAGCAAACGGTTTTGATGTTATTAAATCATGTATTGTAAATGACCGCGGAATACATATTTGCAAAAGCATGATAGCTTGGGAGCTATTTGCTAACGGGGCAACGCCGGAATCAGCCAATGCAAAAGGCGATCATTTTGTTGGAGAATATTATGTGAAGTTTAATGATGAATATAAAAGAGAGATTGAACAACTGGTAGCGGCAGGTAAATCGAAAGAAGAAGCAGAAAAGGAAGCGCCATTAATGCTGGCAGCACAACAAATGTTACTGGATTGGGAGAAAGGGAAACCCGAAGTAATAGAACTGTGGAATAAAATGAATGGCTGGGTATACAAAGGTTTTGATGAAACGTATAAGCGTATAGGCAGTGATTTTGATAATACTTATTATGAAAGTAACACGTACTTGTCCGGCAAACAAATTGTAGACGAAGGATTGGCTAAAGGCGTTTTTATAAAAAAAGAAGATGGCAGTATATGGATTGACCTGACTGAAGACGGGTTGGACAAAAAAATTGTTCAGCGGAAAGATGGCACATCTGTTTATATAACGCAGGATATCGGGCTGGCAAAACAAAAATATGAGGAATATAAAATTGATAAAAGCATTTATGTAATTGGCGATGAGCAAAATTATCACATGAAAGTTTTAAAGCTTATTGCGGAAAAACTTGGTTTGCCAAATGCAAAAAATATTTATCATTTGAGTTATGGAATGGTAGAACTTCCTTCAGGGAAAATGAAAAGCCGGGAAGGAACCGTTGTAGATGCCGATGATATAATTGATGAAATGATAGCCACTGCAAAACAGCATACTATAGAATTAGGTAAGGTTAAAGATTTTGAAGAACACGAATTACACGAACTATATGAAACCATTGGTTTGGGTGCAATGAAATTTTATTTGCTTAGGGTTGAGCCAAAAAAGCGGATGATCTTTAATCCTGAAGAAAGCATAGACTTTCATGGATTTACCGGGCCATTTGTGCAATATACATTTGCGAGGATAAGGTCGGTGTTGAGGAAAGCTGGTCAATGGTCAATGGTCAATGGTCAATCGATTACAAATTACAAACTACAAACCCCGTCCGACGAGGCCATCCGGACGGGTACAACCCACAAACTGCTACCTCTTGAAAAAGAACTCATACTAACTCTTGAGCAATATTCACACATTATAGAGCAGGCAGCCACGGAATTAAATCCATCTGTAATTGCCAATTATATTTTTCATCTTGCCAAAACATTTAATTCATTTTATACAGAGCACCCTATTGCCAATGCGGAGAGTGAAGAAAAAAAACAGCTTCGCTTGCAGATTGCAATGATGACATCGAATGTTATTAAAAGCAGTATGCAATTATTGGGGATTAAGGTTCCGGATAGGATGTAGAAGAATAATTAATTACCAATTCGTATTTCGTTTTTGTCCTTTTAGTTCGTCAACTATTCTTACTCTCAAATAAACAGTTTCAAAAAAATTGGAAGCATTTAGGAAAGGAGCTATATTTATGAGCTGCATATTTTAAAACTATTTTTAATTATGAAAAGAATTATAAATGTTATTGCCCTTATAGTTTTAATCTCATCTCAGGTATTTGCTCAAAAGAATAAGAATAATATTGAAGCTTTAGTTGTTGGCTTTTTCAATGGTTTATCACTAATTAATGCTGACACATTAAAGCATTATTCAACTTCTTCTGATTTTCTTTTGCTGGAAGACGGACATGTTTGGAATTTGGATACACTTATACAAAAAACAACTTCCAGCAAGAACTTAAATATTATAAGGACCAATAAATTTAATTTTATAAGAACAGAACAATATAAAAATATGGCCTGGGTTAGCTATTATAATACTGCAGACTTTAGACTGAATGAAAAACAACAAATAATAAAATGGCTTGAAAGTGCAGTTTTGCTGAAAGAAAATGGAAGATGGAAAATCAAACTCCTTCATTCAACAAGAATGAAATAAAGGCATAATGAAAGGCTTTGCATTGTACAGTAATAATAGAAAAGGGATAAATACATAAATGCACCTAAAAATAAACACCTCTTTTACATTTATGAAAAAATCATTATTCCAATCACAGCCGGTGTTGTATATTTTACTAACACTGATCCTCTTATCATGCCAGGAAAAAAATACAGTGCCCTCTAAACAGATGATTAATGAAATGGATCTGAAAAGAGGAGAAATTATTACCTGCGGACCGGATGATAAAAAATTCGGAACTGTTGCATTTGAATTCTCAGGTACCGAAAAGGTAAAAGAAGATTTTAATCTTGCCCTTAAATTGTTGCATTCATTTGAATATGACGAAGCTGAAAAAGTATTTTCAAAAATAATTGATCAAGAGCCGCAATGTGCAATGGCTTATTGGGGAGTTGCCATGAGTAATTTTCATCCACTTTGGGCCCCTCCGTCAGAGACGGAACTTAAAAAAGGAAGTAAAGCGATCGAAATTGCACAGTCCATTTCTCAAAAAACAAAAAGGGAAGAAGGTTATATCAACGCAATTGCAGCTTTTTATAAGGACTGGGATAAAGTGGATCATCGTACACGCTGCATCAACTTTGAAAAGGCAATGGAGAATCTAAATACTGAATATCCAGATGATAAAGAGACTGCGATATTTTATTCTTTAGCATTGACTGCTGCTGCCGATCCCACTGATAAGTCTTTTACAAGACAGAAAAAAGCCGGTTCTATTTTGAATGGGCTTTATCCCGGGGAACCCGATCACCCGGGGATTGTACATTATATCATTCACACTTACGATTCCCCCGAACTTGCTGAAATGGCCTTGCCTGCAGCCAGGAAATATGCATCTGTTGCGCCTTCTTCAGCCCATGCGCTACATATGCCGTCACACATTTTTACAAGATTGGGGCTTTGGAGTGATTGTATTAAATCAAACCTTGCGTCTGTCACTTCTGCACAATGCTATGCGGAAGAAGCAGGTATCAAAGGTCATTGGGATGAGGAACTTCATGGTATGGACTATCTTGTTTATGCATATCTGCAAAAAGGAGAAAATGATCTTGCAAGAAAGCAACTGGATTATTTAAAAACGATCAAAGAAGTTCATCCTCTTAATTTTAAAGTTGCCTATGCCTTTGCATCTATCCCATCCCGTTATGTACTTGAGAACAAGCTATGGAATGAAGCAGCCGGCTTAAAGATCCATTACGAAAATTTTCCGTGGGAAAATTTTCAGTGGCAGAAAGCTATTATCCATTTCACACGGCTGTTAGGTTCTGCTAATACAGGAAATCTTACAGCAGCCAAAACTGAATTAAATGAATTGAATACCATTCACAAAAAATTGCTCGAACAAAAAGATGCTTATAAAGCCAACCAGGTACAGATACAGATCAAATCATCCGAAGCATGGATAAAATTTAAAGAGGGAAAAAATGTTGAAGCAGTAACCCTTATGAATATTGCTGCCGAGATGGAAGATAAAACTGAAAAACATCCGGTTACTCCCGGTGAAGTAATTCCTGCAAAAGAGTTATTAGGCGACCTGCTTTTGCAAATGAACAAACCCAATGATGCCTTGAAGGCTTATGAAGCAAATCTGAAAAAACATCCCAACCGGTTTAATGCCCTTTATGGTGCAGGTTTAGCAGCAGAAAAATCCGGCAACATTGAAAAAACAAATCAATATTACCGGCAATTACTCGCAGTTGTTAGCCCGGGAAATTCAGATAGAAAGGAGTTAACTTCAATAAACGAATTTTTAAAAAGGAATTAGAAACTTCATAAATTTTTTTTTGTATAAAGTAGCATTTATTGTTTTCTTTCCATTATCTGTTTTAGGGCAAGTCTTCACTAAAAATGAAATTATCGGCTTGCAAAACCAGGCAAAAAATATAACGATCATACGTGATAACTGGGGAGTGCCGCATATTTATGGAAAGACAGATGTTGATGCAGCATTTGGGTTAATGTATGCACAATGCGA
>MWVW01000222.1_pt1 | contig 13540 bp, 9 predicted proteins | sample 1047191 | NCBI WGS metagenome assembly MWVW01 (sample SAMN06349985, study PRJNA376086) | soil metagenome | isolation source: MtG22-5 sample Antarctic (ecotone) | place: Antarctica
ACCCGCTGTCTTTTACTGATAGTCTGCGGCTCAAATGAAGCGTTGCGGTCGCGTGGGGAAAAAATATCAAAGCCTCCCAATGAGCTTTGAATATTTTTTTGTGTGTGGCCATTACGGCGATTTTTACCTTCCTTTTTACTGTCTTTAAGATGATCGGCAAGCTCTCCCTCCAGAGATGCTTCAATCACTCTTTTCAATAATGGCGTAAAAACACCTTCAGCACCAACCAAAGGTTTACCAGAACGTAGCTGTTCCCCGGCTTCCTTTATAAATGAATCAAAATCAAAATTTTTCTTTTCCATTGTATGTCAATTTAATTAATTTTAAATTGACACACTTAATTGAGCATACTCCCGAAATAATTACTAAAATAGATTACTTCTATTCTTATTCGATTTGTAGAATACTTCTGCCACAAAAGTATCCGTTGTCAATCACTAATTGCTAATTGCTAATTTGCTTTCCATCATCTTCCTTTACCTTCTTCAGCAGTTCTTCCATTCTAAAAACATAATCCAGCGTATCATCAATATAAAAAGTTATTTGCGGTATGCTGCGTAGCTGGTGCCTAACTCTTTTGCCTAATTCATTTCTTATTTCCTTGCTTTTTTCCTGTATCCTGGTAAGCATTGCATCATTATCTTTTATTTGGAAAAAGCTCAGATAAACTCTTGCCTCAAAAAGATCGGGTGTAATTTTTACAGATGAAATAGAAACCATTCCGCCATCCTGCATATTTAAGCCCAACCGTAAAAAAATATCATTGAGCTCATGAATGATAACTCCGGCCACCTGTTTTTGTCTTTTTCCCTCTGTCATTTTATATAAGATTGGTGGTTGTAAAATTAGTTACTTTGCTTCTATTATAGGCGCATAATAAACAGCCGAAATATTTTTCACCGCAGAGAAGAGAGTTAATAGAGTAAACCGCAGAGTGATATTACAAATGCATGAATTTCTCTGCGTTTACTCATGTTTCTCTTGTTCTCTGCGGTAAACTTAAAAATAGTATGAAGAGTTTACGATCCATTTTCAGGTATATTTCAAAATATCCAAAATTAGTTTTCGCTTATTTCAGTTTTAATATTTTATCGGCACTGTTCTCTGTTATTTCGCTTGCATTACTAAGCCCATTTTTATTGCTGATTTTCAAAAAGACGGATACACTTAACATTGCATCAAACCCAGATTCTTTTTTAGCAAGAATAAACCCTATTAATAAATTTAAGGCTGCTTTATATGATATTAGCAACGCTCCTAATGGGGATATAAAAGCCCTGGGAATTATTTGCCTGGTGGTATTGCTATCGGTTATTTTAAAAAATATTTTTCTCTATCTCTCCATGTATTATTTAAATCCTATACGCAATAATATTATTAATGATATGCGTACAGCGATGTATAAAAAAATTCTTGCATTGCCAATAGGATATTTTAATGACCAGCGCAAAGGAGATATTATGAGCAGGCTCACAAACGATTTGGGTGAGGTGGAAGGCTCAACTGTTGGGGTGTTGGAAACCCTATTTCGGGAGCCGATCGCTATAACATTATTCTTTTTTTATTTAGTGATATTAAGCCCCCAACTTACTTTATTCCTGGTGATCTTCATGCCCATAGCAGGTTTTATTATTGGCCGTATCGGACGCTCTTTAAAAAAACAAAGCACAAAGGTGCAGGAAAAATTGGGTGCTATTTTATCAACCATCGAAGAAACATTGGGGGGTATAAGAATCATTAAAGCATTTAATGCAGATAAAAAGCAACTCAATAAATTTACGCAACAAAATAATGACCTGTTTACCATTAAGAACCGGGCTAACCGGCGCAGGGATCTGGCATCACCTGTATCCGAAGTATTGGGGGTTATAGCTGTGGTGTTCGTATTGTGGTATGGAGGACGACTGGTATTACGCGGAGCTTTTTTAGATCCCGGAGATTTTTTAGCATACATCGCTATTTTTTCTCAATTGATACAGCCCTTAAAAGCTTTATCAGCCGCCTCATACAATATTAAAAGAGGGGCGGCCAGTATAGAAAGGATAGAGTATTTAATTAAAGAAGATATATCTATAAAAGAGAAGCCCAATCCGATACACTTAACGCAGTTTAATAAATCAATTCAATTTAAGAAAGTTGGATTTTTATATGACGATAAGGTGATATTGGATAATGTGGAACTTAGTGTTGCAAAAGGGAAAACAATAGCATTGGTAGGATCATCCGGTGCAGGTAAAAGTACATTAGTGGATCTTATTCCACGCTTTCATGATGTAGGTGTTGGGGAATTATTTATAGATGATATTAATATTAAGGAATATTCTTTGGAATCTATCCGTAATCACATGGGTGTGGTAACGCAGGAAGCAATTCTCTTTAATGATACTATCTCCAATAATATTGCATTGGGAATGGATAACCCCACGGAAGAGCAAATTATCGATGCCGCCAAAATTGCCAATGCCCATAATTTTATATTACAAAAAGAAAATGGGTACCAAACAAATATTGGAGACCGAGGAAACAAATTAAGCGGGGGAGAAAAACAACGCATCACAATTGCAAGGGCTGTTTTAAAAAATCCGCCAATATTAATTTTAGACGAAGCAACTTCTTCGCTTGATACAGAAAGTGAGCGGCTGGTACAGGATGCTATTTACAATTTGATGGAAAACCGAACCAGCATTGTAATTGCTCATAGGCTTAGTACCATTCGCCATGCTGATGAAATCATCGTATTACAAAAAGGTAAAATTGTTGAAAGAGGAACGCACAGTTCTTTGCTGGAAAAAAATGGATTTTACAAAAGGCTTGTTGATATGCAGGAATTTAAGTGAACCACCTATCATTACTACTTACTACTTTCAGCTTACTATTACTTTGAAATCCCCATTTTTGCTTCAATTGAAAGCGTAGCATGTGGCACAGCTCGTAACCGGGCTTTATCAATTAATTTTCCCGTAACTCTGCAAATACCATAAGTTTTATTTTCAATCCGCATCATTGCCTTTTCAAGATGATCTATAAAAGTAATCTGACGGCTTGCCATTTGGCTTAATTGCTCCCTTTCCATACTCAGGCTACCATCTTCCATGGTCATGTACCTGTTATCAGTATCATCTCCACCCATTTCATCTTTACGTGTAATTAATCCCTGTAAATAACCCAATTCCTTTTTTGCTGTCTCAAGCTTTCTTTGGATCAATTCTCTAAATTCAGTCAATTCGGAATCACTATAACGCATAGTAGGTCCACTATTTTCTATTGGTGCCTGGTCTAACACTGATTTGGTGAATTCTGGTTCGTATTTACGGGCTTTAGTAGCTGTTATTTTAGGTAAAACTACCGGCTTTGGCGAAGGAACTTTAATGTCTTTTGCTTTTGGTAGGGGTTTTAAAATCGGAGTTTTTATCTCAACTTTCTTAGCTGCTTCTACGGGTTTTTTTACAGAGGCTGCAGACTTATTTATGGAGGTTGTTGTTTTTTTATCACGATTACTAACAGGTGTAGTAAGTGTTTTTTTAACGGGGGTAGATTTGTTTATAGGTTTAGCCACTTTTTTAGATACTACATTTTTAGCAACAGGTTTTGTAGTTTTTTTTGCCGTTGCAGTTTTATTAATAGGTTTAGTTGTTTTTTTAGGCGTTGGTTTGGCCGCCTTTTTAACAGGAAGGGATTTCTTTATTGAGCTGGCAGCTTTTTTTACGGCTGAGGTAACTACCTTAATGGCTTTTTTAAGAGGGCTTTTTTTGTTACTGTTACTCTTAGAGGATGTTTTTGAAGCAAGCTTTTTCGTAACGGGTTTTGCCGATTTTTTGTTGGTAGCCATACTGATTACTTTTTAATAATATTCACTTGTAGTTGATAATCATTTACTTCGATAGATATGCCATCTTTAATTTCAGCCACGAATTCAAGCTTATCTGCCAAAATTTCGGCGCAAATATAATCATTAAATCGGGTAATTGAGTTCTTAAGAGGTGCATTTTCACCTATTTTCACTGATATTTTATCCGTTAGTTCAAGATTTTGGTCTTTTCTTACATTCTGAATTCGGTTTACAAATTCACGGGCTTCTCCTTCCATTCTTAATTCTTCCGTTATAGTTATATCCATTGCAACCGTCAAAGAACCTCTTGACATTATTTCATAACCAGGGATTTCATCGGTACTTACTTCAAGATCTTCAATCATAATATATACAGGATCTTCTTTCTTAGATTTGAATTCGGGATTCAAAAGGTATTCTTCTTTGTGTATCTTATCTATTTCTACATTGCTCAATTGCTGAATTTGTTCTGCAGCCCATTTCATTTTAGGGCCTAATTTTTTGCCCAGGGTTTTAAAATTGGCTTTTGCCTTCTTTCTTATAAAATTGTTATCACTGGAAAGAATTTCTATTTCCTTAATATTTGTTTCATTCCTAATAATTTGTTCAACCGATTTTATATTATCTAAAAGATCTGATTCAATGGCAGGTATCAGCACTTTTTGTAAAGGCTGCCTAACTTTAATATTTACTTTTTTGCGTAGGGATAATATTAAGGAAGAGATATCCTGTGCCAGTTGCATTCTTTTTTCTAAAGAGGTATTTATTATTGAAGTTTCAATTTTAGGGAAGTTTGTAAGGTGAACGGAGGAATGGTTGTTTCTTTTGGTTATTCCATTAAGACTAGCATATAACCATTCTGCAAAGAAAGGCGCAATTGGAGCGATTAAACCACAAAGCGTTTCTAAACATTCATATAAGGTTTGATAAGCGCAAATTTTATCCTGCTCGTATTCCCCCTTCCAAAAACGGCGGCGGCATAAGCGAACATACCAGTTACTAAGGTGTTCATCAACGAAATTTTCTATTGCCCGTGCTGCTTGTGTAGGCTCATAAGTATCTAAGCTTTGTTGTACATCCTGTATCAAACTATTCAAAGAAGATAATATCCATCTGTCAATTTCCGGCCGCTCTATCACCGGAATATATTTTTCTTTGAAAGCAAAGCCATCAATATTGGCATAAAGTGCAAAAAACTGGTAGGTATTATATAGTGTTCCGAAAAATTTGCGTTGTGTTTCTTTTATTCCTTCAATATCAAATTTTAAACTATCCCATGGCGAGGCATTTGTGATAAGATACCATCGGGTGGCATCTGGCCCAAATATGCTGAGTGTTTCAAATGGGTCAACAACATTGCCCAAACGTTTGCTCATTTTATTTCCATTCTTATCCAATACAAAGCCATTACTTACAACAGTTTTGTAAGCAACACTATCAAATAATAAAACACTCAACGCATGTAATGTGTAAAACCAACCTCTTGTCTGGTCAACTCCTTCGGCAATAAAATGGGCCCCCTCCCAGTCTCCCCCCGTTGGAGAAGAGCCTTGAAGGCTGTTCCAATAGCTCAGACATTCTTCTTTTGTAGGATTTATATTTTTTCTTTTTTTAGGTAATCCCCATTGGGCATAAGGCATTGCTCCGCTATCAAACCAAACATCTATAAGGTCAGGAACACGGGACATTGATTTACCGGTGTCACTTACGAGGATTATTTCATCGACATAAGGTTTATGAAGATCAAGTACCCCTTCATGTAAATAGTGTTTATTAATATCTCCACCTAAAATTTTGTTTGCCTTTATTATTTCATTATTTAATTCTTGAATAGAGCCAATGCATATTTGTTCTGTACCATCTTCATTTCTCCAAATCGGTAACGGTGTTCCCCAGTACCTGCTGCGGCTCAGGTTCCAGTCAACCATGTTTTCTAACCAGTTGCCAAACCGCCCTGTTCCCGTGGAAGCAGGTTTCCAGTTGATGGTTTTATTTAATTCAATCATCCTGTCTTTTACTGCCGTTGTTCTAATAAACCATGCATCTAACGGATAATAAATGATAGGCTTATCGGTGCGCCAGCAATGCGGATAACTGTGTTCGTATTTTTCTACTTTAAATGCCCTGTTCTCTTTTTTAAGTTTTACTGCTATATCTACATTTACATCTGAGTAATTTTTTTCATTTCTATAATCCTTTACAAACCTTCCGCTAAATTCACCTACACCTTCAACAAACTTTCCTTCTTTATCAACAAGGGTAAGTATTCCAAGATTATTTTTTTTACCGGCTTTAAAGTCATCAGCACCAAAGGCAGGGGATGTATGAACGATACCCGTTCCATCCTCTGTAGTAACAAAATCTCCTAAAACCACTTTAAAAGGTTGTGCCCCGGGGGTTATCTCATCAATTTTTTCAAGTGTATTTGCTTCAGAGGGGAGTAATTGTTCGTAGGTACAGCCTTCAATTTGCTTGCCTTTAAATTCTGCTAATATTTTCCAGGGAAGAATTTTTGACTCAGCAGTATAGTTATTAAAATCACCATTGTCCGCCTCTGGTTTAAAATATTTATTCAATAAGGCTTTAGCAAGGATTACATTAACAGGAAAATGGGTGTAAGGGTTGAAGGTTTTTACCAAAACATAATCAATGCTTGCACCAACGGTTAATCCAACGTTTGAAGGAAGCGTCCATGGGGTAGTTGTCCATGCTAAAAAGAAAACAGCCCCCTCTAAATCTCCCCCCAAAGGGGAGACTTCCGAATCTCTCCATGATTTGGAAGAAAGCTCAATTAATTGATTGCCAAAGAAATTTTTATTTTTTATTCTTTCAGAGGAGGTTGGAAGGAGGCGGAACATGGCAACAACACTTGTATCTTTTACATCTTTATAAGTGCCCGGCTGGTTTAATTCATGAGAACTTAATCCAGTACCGGCAGCCGGGGAAAAAGGTTGAATACTTACATCTTCATACAACAAATTTTTATTGTACAATTCTTTTAAACACCACCATAAGGTTTCAATATAGTTACTCTCAAATGTAACATAAGGATGGTCCAGATCAACCCAATAGCCCATTTTTTTAGTGAGATCATCCCATTGATCCTTAAATTTTAAAACTTCTCTGCGGCAGGTAGCATTATATTCTTCAACAGATATTTTTCTGCCGATATCTTCTTTTGTTATTCCTAAAAGTTTTTCTACGCCTAATTCCACTGGCAATCCATGTGTATCCCAGCCACCTTTACGTTTTACCTGATAACCCTGCATGGTTTTATAACGGCAAATCAAATCTTTTAAGGTTCGGGAAATAACATGATGGATACCAGGCATACCATTAGCGCTTGGCGGGCCTTCATAAAAAACAAAAGGATCACACCCTTCTCTTTGTTGAACACTCTTTTCAAATACTTTATTACTATCCCATTCTGCCAACATCTCTTCTGCAATACCGGGTAAGTTTAAATGTTTGTATTCTTTATAGCGAATGCTCATACCTATAGCTAAAATCTTTGTAGAAAAAAAGGAGGCGAAGTTAAGGATTTTATACCCCACTTAGTTTAAGGAATATTGTTTACTAAATGAAGCGTAATACTTTTCTATTGAATGATTAGGGTATTCATAAAAGTTATTCACAAATTTTTTGATTTGGCATAATGTTGGGCACAGTAATAATACCTATAACATCTTTGGTTTTAATTTTATAAATGACCGTTGCTAATAGATTTGAGTAATAAAATACTTTACGATTTTTTTTGCTGGTTTAGGTTTTATTAGGGCACGAACGGAGATAATTTATCTCCGTTCATTTTTATAATGAGCCAAACTCCATAAATTATTTTCAGGTTGATTGAGCCTTTTTTTTATATAATAAACGCTTGTGCAGCTATAATTGTTTTGTCAAGATCTTCATACGTTAATGCATTGGAAAGGAACCAACTTTCGTAAGCAGATGGAGGCAAATAAATACCATTTTCCAACATGTGATGGAAAAATTTATTGAATAAAGGAATATCTGCTTTTGATGCACTTTCAAAATCAATGATATCATGATCACAAAAATGTATGCTTATCATGCTACCCAAACGATTAATGCGATGCCTAATTCCTTTTTTATCAAAAACCTCATGAAGCTTTTTTTCAAGGTAAGTGCATTTTTCATCCAGCTCTTTGTATATCAGTTGATTATCTTTTAATTGCTTTAACATGGTATAGCCGGCGATCATAGCAATAGGATTACCACTTAAAGTACCCGCCTGGTAAACATTTCCTAAAGGAGAAATATGCTCCATAATTTTCTGCTTACCACCAAAAGCACCAACAGGTAAGCCGCCTCCTATCACTTTTCCATACGTTACAAGATCAGCATCAATGTTTAATTTTTCCTGTGCTCCTCCCAATGCTAATCTAAAGCCTGTCATTACTTCATCAAAAATGAAAACAATATTTTCTTCATCACAAATTTTTCGGAGCCCTTCCAAATAATTTTTTTTCGGAAGAATACATCCCATGTTACCTGCAACGGGTTCAATAATAATAGCAGCTATTTCATTTTTATTTTCTTCACCCAGTTTTTTTACTGCATTTAAATTATTGTAGGGTGCCGTTAATGTATCAACCGAAACACCGGCAGTTACTCCGGGAACTGTTTGAATATTTAAAGTTGCAACACCGCTCCCCGCCTTTACCAAAAAGGGATCTGCATGTCCATGATAACAGCCTTCAAACTTTATAATTTTATTTTTCCCCGTATAACCTCTTGCTAAACGTACAGCGCTCATGCAGGCTTCCGTCCCGCTGCTTACCATTCTTATTAAATCCACATTTGGAGTCATACTTTTTATTAGTTCTGCCATCTCAATTTCCAATAGCGTAGGTGCTCCAAATGAAGTTGAGTCTAAAACTTTTTCCTGTATAGCTTTTACAACAGGTTCATAGGCATGACCGAGTATCATTGGCCCCCAGGAATTGATGTAGTCTATATATTTATTTCCATCCTCGTCAAAAAGATAAGCGCCTTTTGCTTTCTTTATAAAAACCGGAATGCCGCCAACGCTTTTAAAGGCACGTACAGGAGAATTTACTCCGCCGGGAATTGATTGCTTAGCTCTTTCAAAAAGTTCGTTGCTCTTCGTATTCATTTTAGAAAAATATTTTGGTAGTCGTCTTTTGAATTTTTAATAAGGTTTATTGGCGTCCTTCCGAAGCTTTAAGATACATTAGTTCTTTATTTAGCAATGCCTTGAACACAAGCTCAGCATCACATCACGACAATAATCTCACTGCGTCTTTTGCAAAGTATGTTGCAATAAGATCAGCTCCGGCCCTTTTCATTGAGGTTAGCGTTTCTAGAATAGCCTTGTTCTCATCTATCCATCCCATTTTTGCAGCAGCTTTTATCATTGCATATTCTCCACTAATATTATAACAGCTCACGGGCACATCAACAGCATCTTTCACTTCACGAATGACATCCATATAACTTAATGCAGGTTTCACCATAACAATATCAGCACCTTCTTCCACATCCATTATGGCTTCTTTCACGGCTTCTATTCGATTTGAATAATCCATTTGATAGGTTTTTTTATCTCCGAAACCCGGAGCAGAATCCAATGCATCTCTAAACGGGCCGTAAAAGCAGGAAGCATATTTTGCGCTGTAAGCCATGATACCTGTTCTCGTAAAATTATTTTCTTCCAATGCCTTCCTGATAGCGCCAATTCTTCCATCCATCATATCACTTGGAGCAACAAAATCAGCCCCTGCCTGTGCATGACTAACGCTCATTTTTGCAAGTACTTCAACGGTTGCATCATTAACTATTTCATTGTTTTCTACAATTCCATCATGGCCATAAGACGAATAAGGGTCCAGCGCAACATCAGTCATAACAACCATTTCCGGGCAGGCATCTTTAATTGCTTTTATACTTCGCTGCATTAATCCGTTGGGATTTAATGCCTCTGTGCCTTTATTATCTTTTAATTCATCTTTAGATTTTACAAAAAGCAAAACACACTTTATTCCCATACTCCATAGATCCTTAACTTCTTTTACTGTCCTGTCGACCGTCATGCGATAATAATTTTGCATAGAAGAAATTTCTTCTTTGATATTCTCACCTTCAATTATAAAAAGTGGGGCAATAAAATCGTTGGGAGTTAAAATTGTTTCAGCAACCAGACTTCTTATGGCAGGATTAGTTCTTAAAATTCTGTTTCTTCTTTGTAAGATCATCATAATAATTTTTAAAATCAATCAATCAATCCACCCTCTCGGTTTTAAACAAACCTGTAACAACTTATCCTCTTCACTTCCCGGCTTCGGCTGATAATTATATTCAAATCTTACGGTTGGCGGCAAACTCATTAAAATACTTTCTGTTCGCCCATTTGTTTTTAACCCGAATAATGTGCCTCTATCGTGGATGAGGTTGAATTCAACATATCTGCCTCTTCGTATTTCCTGCCAGTGTTTTTCTTTTTCTCCGAATGACATGTTTTTTCTCTTTGCTACAATGGGTAGATATGAATTTAGAAAACAATCGCCATTCGCTTTTTGAAATGACAATAATCTTTCTGCATCTTGTTCATCCTTTGGTCGCAAGTAATCATAAAAGACGCCACCAATTCCACGGGCTTCATTGTTACGATGTGTATTTACAAAATATTCATCACAATTTTTTTTATAAGCAGGGTACAATTCATCTCCAAAATGTTTCATCGCATTTTTAAATATACTATGAAAATGTATGGCATCTTCTTCAAGTAAGTAGTATGGAGTTAAGTCAGTACCTCCACCAAACCAGTTATCAACTATAGTTCCCTTTGCATCAAACAATTCAAAGTACCTCCAATTCGCATGTACTGTTGGTACATAAGGATTTTTAGGATGAATAACTAGAGATATGCCCGCTGCAAAAAAATTGCTCTCTTCAACATTAAATGCTTTTTGCATGGGATCAGGAAGTTTCCCAAAAACTTTTGAAGTGTTTACACCGCCTTTTTCAAATACATTTCCGTTAGTTAAAATACGTGATAAACCACCACCGCCTTCGTCCCTTCTCCACTCATCTTCAATAAATTTTTCTCCATCTACTTCTTCTAAAGCTTTACATATTTTATTTTGCAGTTCAAGAACATATTCACTGAACTGTGTTGCAATTTTTGAATATGTAAAGCCGGAATTCATTTTTTTACTGAGTATTCTTTTACAGCATCTACAAAAGCTTTTGCATTATCAACGGGTATATTCGGAGTAATGCCATGACCAAGGTTCGCAATGTAATTCTGAGCCCCAAAAGCATTAATCATTTCATGCACTGCTTTTTTTATTTCAGAAGGTGGCAACAACAGTTTTGCAGGATCAAAATTTCCCTGGAGTGTTATATTATTACCAGTTAGTTCTCTGGCATATTGTGGAGAAATGCACCAGTCAATTCCCAGACCGGATGCGCTGCTATTACTCAACTCTTTTAATGCGTACCAGCTTCCTTTTGGGAATAAAATTACGGGTGCATCATCTTTTAATGCATCTGAAATTTGCAGGAGGTATGGTTGGGCAAATATTTTAAAATCAGCCGGACTCAAAGTCCCACTCCAACTATCAAATACCTGTAAAATATCTGCACCGGCTTTTGCCTGGGCCTTTAAATAGTTTATGGATATGTGTGTTATCTTCTGTAATAATTGATGAGCCAATTTTGGTTGAGTGAAACAAAACTGTTTTGCTTTCTCCCATGTTTTGCTTCCTTTGCCTTCCACCATATAGCACAAAATGGTAAAGGGTGCTCCGGCAAAACCAATTAAAGGAACTCTCCCGTTTAATTCTTTTTTTATCATCGACAATGCATTCATAACATAACTCAAACTTTCTTCCACATTATCTGTTATCAAAGCATCAATATCTTTTTGATTTTGTATCACCTCAGGTAATGACGGCCCTTTTCCTTCTTCCATCAAAACTACTTTGCCCATTGCCTGCGGAATAACAAGAATATCAGAAAAGATTATCGCAGCATCTACTCCAACCTGGTCTACAGGCTGCAAGGTAATTTCACAAGCCAGTTCAGGTGTTTGAACCCGTGTAAAAAAATCATACTTAGCCTTTAGCTTCATATAGTCCGGCAGATACCTGCCTGCCTGGCGCATCATCCACACCGGTGGACGCTCTACTTTTTCTTTACTTAACGCCTTTAATAATAAATCATTCTTCAATTGCATGCTTCACAGTTTTGGTTGTGCTGAAATGCGATATTACAAGGTCAATCATATTTTCTTCACCTGGGATTTCAGCAATAATCAGTTCTTTATTTATATGTTGTTGAATTGCATCGGCTGTTGTTTTGCCAATAACAAATATTTGCATTAGTTCATTAATTTTATTCAAAGAAAAAAAACTGTTAACTGCACTTGGGCTGAAAAATAAAATGCCGTCATAACTCTTTCTGGAAATCTTCTGAGGAGTTTCAAGTGTTTCATAAACAATTACCTCTTCAACTTCAAGTCCTTTCTCCCTTAGTTTAATTGGCAATTCGTCTCTGCGTTGTTTTCCGCAAAAGAAAATCACTTTTTTTATCCCGATAGTTATCGGGACATCCGCATGTAATATAACTTCACTTAATGCAGCTGCATTATCTGCTACGCCTGAAATTTTTTCTTCACCGAATATTTTAGAAGCAAGTTTTTTTGTGGATTGCCCGATGCAAAATATATTCCAGGGTACATTTCCATTTGCAATCTGGTCAAAAGCCTGTACAGCGTTTTTGCTCGTAAAAACAGCAGTAATGTTTTGTTGTAAAAAGCTTTTTAAATTAGATTTTAATTCATCAGTTTTTATAGGTTCTGTCGTTATAAAAGGCAGCTCATCTATTTCTAAATCAATTAGAGAAGCCTTGTCAATAGTCTCGCGGCTTAATACTTTGGTGCTTAATATTTTGAGTTTAATTCTTTTCATTTCTAATTGTGTGGATAATGTTTTTTCCCTGAATATTTTCTAACAACTCCTTCGCTGCTGTCTCTCCTGATTTATCAGCGTCAGATAGTAAAAATTCTTTTTCCATGTCAAATTTTTGTTTGCCATCGGGGCTACAAATATTCCCTTTAAAAATTATTTTATCATTTTTTACTTCTGCCAAAGCACTTATAGGTGTAGAACAACCACCCAATAAGGTACGAAGAAAATCTCTTTCAATCTTAGTACACAAAGCAGTATCATCGTCATTAAAATGTTTACAAGCCATAAAAGAAACCGAATCATTTTCTCTGCAAACAATCATAATAGCACCCTGTGCAGGCGCAGGTAACATCCAGTCAAGATCAATTGAATTTTCCGGACGAAGATTTATACGCTCCAATCCTGCGGCTGCAAAAATGGCTCCGTTCCATTCATGATTATCAACTTTTTTTAGCCTTGTATTTACATTGCCTCGTAAATTTTCAATCAAGTGATTAGGGTAAATATTAAGCCATTGCGCTTTTCGACGAATACTACTCGTAGCAATGGTTGCGTTGCTGTTGTTCTCTGTTAAAAAATCTTTATCATTTTTATAAACCAAAATATCTTTATAAGAACCTCTTTTTAAAACGGCAGCCTGTTGTATTCCGACAGCCAATTGGGTTGGCACATCTTTCATTGAATGTACAGCAATATCAATTTTGTTATTTAAAAGAGCTGCATCTAAAGTTTTGGTAAAAATACCCTGCACACC
>MWVW01000223.1_pt1 | contig 13539 bp, 13 predicted proteins | sample 1047191 | NCBI WGS metagenome assembly MWVW01 (sample SAMN06349985, study PRJNA376086) | soil metagenome | isolation source: MtG22-5 sample Antarctic (ecotone) | place: Antarctica
AAACGTAAGACCGTCCAACTTCGTAATCATAGCGGGCTCAGTCAAACGTTTCCCAGGCTGGACAAATATGCGGTCGAGTACAACCACAGGAAACGAAACGGTTTACCAACAGGAAACGAAAAATTGCAGGAGGTAAAAAATGGCTAGACCAAATGAAATTAAATACCTGACAGCAATCAAGCAGGAAAAACGGCCAAAAAAATTCTGCCGTTTTAAGAAATATGGTATTCGCTACATTGATTATAAAGATGTGGAATTCCTTAAAAAATTTCTGAATGAACAGGGTAAAATGTTGCCCCGCCGTATTACGGGCAACTCATTGAAATATCAACGTAAGGTCAGTGATGCCATTAAAAAAGCCCGTCAAATGGCTTTATTGCCTTATGTAACTGATCTTTTAAAATAGAATTGTTTCCCTAATCCCGCTTGACGGGAAACAGTGAAGCTTAATTAATCATTGGGAAAAATAACAACATGGAAATTATTTTAATCCAGGATGCAGACAACCTGGGTGCAAAAAACGAACTGATCAAAGTCAGAAATGGTTATGCCCGGAATTTTCTTATTCCACAGGGTATTGCGGTAGAGGCTAATCCTTCTAACCGAAAGCAATTGGATGAGCGGTTGAAAGTTGCAAAAAAGAAAGAAGATCAAATGTTGGCTCAAATCAATAATGTGATCGCCAAACTCCAGGAAGCTCCATTGAAAGTGGGTGCCAAAACCGGCACCAGCGGTAAAATATTTGGCAGCGTAACTCCTTTGCAGATCAGCCGTGCCATCAAAGAGCAGAAAGGCTATGAAATAGACCGGAAAAAAATATCAATTCTTGATGAAGTAAAGGAACTTGGTAGCTATAAAGCAGCTATTGACTTTGGCAATGGGCAGCATGCAGATATTGAGTTTGAAGTGGTAGGTGAATAATATTTACGTTTAAAATTTTAAAAATCCACGAAAATGTGGATTTTTTTATACCCTTCCTTACGTAAAATTCCTCGTAAAGGCACGTTAGAAAAATGTTCCCGAAACCTTTTTTGCAGTCATTGTGATTTGTGTTTTTATTTTCTTATTTTCGTTATGTCCTGGTGTTCTTTGCAGTCTCACAATTTCTTTGAAAGTCTTCATTGTATTTTTGTTTGCTGTTGACACTTTTTTGATTTTAAAACTTTTCTCAAATGAACATTTACGTAGGAAATCTGAGTTGGAACCTGAAGGATCAGGATCTGACTGACTTATTCACCCCTTATGGTGAAGTAGGATCTGCTAAGATCGTTATTGACAAATTTACGCAACGCAGCAAGGGTTTTGGCTTTGTAGAAATGCCAAACGATGAGCAGGCACAAGCAGCTATTGCACAATTGAATGGCAGCGAAGTGGATGGTCGTAACCTGGTAGTAAACGAATCACGTCCCAAAGAAGAAGGCAGCGGCGGAGGCTTCAAAAAGAGAAGTTTCGGTAATGGCGGCGGCGGAGGCGGCTTCAAGAAAGGTGGCGGCGGAGGCGGTGGCGGAAATCGCGGCGGCGGCGGTGGTGGTTATCGTGGTGGAAACAGCGGCAGTGGCGGCGGTGGTGGATACAGAGATAACTATTAATCAATATAATTCTCCATTTACAAAAGTCCGGTACACGCCGGACTTTTTGTTTTATTTTGACACTGAGGAATGATAATTCAGATCAACTATTATTTTTAATAACTACCGAATTTTTGCGCTGGTTCAGTTTCAATGTTTATCCTTAAACTTCTATCCCGATCGAGAGTAAATACTTGGTATAAGATATGCAAGATGTTTATTAAATCTTTGCTATGCTTTTTCCCATAGGTGATGATAATAGTGACAGGCATTTAACTCCGGTGGTAAATTATATTTTAATTGCAATCAACATTATTGTATTTATTTTTTTCCAGGATATGGGGAGGGATATCAATTTCACTTTTGCCTATTCTACAGTGCCCGGGGAAATTTTAAGTGCCTCAGACATAGTAACGAATCCGAAAATTTTGCAGGATCCGTATACAGGACAAACCGTAGAAATGCCTGGTTTACAGGTCACTCCAATCCCCGTCTATCTTACACTGATTACATCTATATTCATGCACGGCGGAATAGCACATATAGCAGGTAATATGATGTATCTCTGGATATTTGGTGATAACCTCGAAAATGCAATGGGACATAAACGTTATTTAATTTTTTATTTATTATGTGGCATCCTTGCAGGGCTCGCACATGTATTATCCACTGCTTTTTTTAATCAAAGTCAATTGATACCCAGCCTGGGTGCTTCAGGAGCAATTTCGGGGGTGCTTGGCGGTTATATGCTGTTATTCCCAAGCCGCAGGGTGCATGTGTGGTTTTTTCTAAGCACTATGGCCGTACCAGCATTTATCGCTGTAGGACTGTGGTTTGTTTTTCAGGTGGTGAATGGACTGGGAGCACTCGGTGGTGAAGAAGCCGGCGGCATAGCATATGCTGCACACATAGGCGGCTTCATAGCAGGGATGATCCTTGTAAAGTTTTTTGCCCGGCCGGCATTGGCACCAGGAAGGCAAACTTATTAGGAATGCATACAACTTTAAACATATCAGACTGCAGGTATTCTCCATCAATATGTGCATGTACAGCTTCATTTGTCTGAATTAATATTTCAGCTGTTTGTTTGTATTTTATAAAAGGCAAATGAATATGTTTTCCTTTTTCTATAACAGGCAAATACCTGATCCGTTTTAGGGGTGCAATTTTATTGATGATAATCACATCCAATAATGAATCGGAGAAAGAAGCTTCGGGTGCTACCAAAAAACCTCCTCCATAACGCCGGCCGTTGGCAACAGAAATCATAAAACATTTTGTTTCAATAATGTTTCCATCAAAAAACATATGATAGAGCTTTTCCTTGTAAGTGATAATATTTTTAAGAATAGAAATCAAGTATGAAGTTTTACCAGCAAGTTTTCTCTTCCCTGATAAATCATTTACTATAGCACCATCAAACCCGATTCCCAATCCGTTAAGAAAAAGCAGGTCATTGCAAATACCGGCATCAACCATTTTCTTTTCACCATTCAGAATCTGATCTACCTGGTTTTCGATATTCATATTGCCATAAAGCATCCAATGAAAATCATTGCCTGTACCACCCGGAAAAATAGAAAGTGGTAATTCTATATCCGGGTACTTATTGATGAAATAATTGAGTGTACCATCCCCACCTATTATCCATGCATCTGAAAATTCATTCCAATCCATTGGCCAGACCTTGGTAAATACTGTAAAGGATAACTGCTTTTGTTTTAAAATATTAATCAATGTATCAGTGATTCGCAGTACACGATAAGCCTCAGCTGCAGGATTGCATATTAGTGCAATATTTTTTTTCATAAAAAACGACGCCTTGGCGCCGTTAAAGATATACTGAGACTTCTGGTAGTTAATTGATTTTTCTGACAGCACCAGATCCGGCAATACGCTTGTTGATAGAAGGTGTGCCCTTATAAGCCACATCACCTGATCCGGCAATAGATACCTCAAGGTTTTGGCTGGCAAATACTTCTGCATCGCCACTTCCTGCAATGTTTATTTGTGCAGTTTCACTTAAAAGATCAAAAGCATGTACTTCGCCACTGCCGCCAATATGAGCCGACATGGCCCTGGTGCTTCCTCTTAGAGAAACTGATCCGCTACCGCCTATACTTGATCTGATAGCTGGTGCATTTACCTCTATAACGAGATCGCCACTGCCACCTATATTTAAGTTTAATTCTTTTGTACCTGTTATTTTATTTTGCGACCTGATGCTCCCACTACCGGCCACTGAAAGTTCATTAAACTGAGGGGCTGTAATAAAAACTTTAATGTCGGTTTTTGGTCTTAAATTATAGCCACGCCTGTTATTAATTTCCAATACATTGCCATCCTTTTCTACCTTTATATAATCAATTAAATTTTCATCAGCTTCCAACCTCACTGAATAACCATTTCCCTGCGTGATGTAAACATCAAAAGGACCGCCGATTTTTACCCCATCAAAACCGGATATGTAGAATTCTTCTGAACCGGGTTGCCCATTACCATTTACTTTTTTTCCACCAAAGTATTGACATGAAATAAAAAAAAGTAAAAGAGGTATAAGAAATAACAAAAGAAGTCTCATTTATAATTTTTTTGTTTGACGCCAATTATAAGATTGCGGTTACAAATGTGGCAAACTTTTTATTGAAAACAAAAAGCTGTCCCTGACTAACGTGTAGCTTTATTAATAAACCAATGCAGCTTTTCTAAAGGTTGTATCTGTTTTCTTACCTTCACGGCTTCATGACCGAAAAGATTGTTATCCTTGATTTTGGCTCTCAATATACCCAATTGATAGCCCGTAGTGTTCGTGAAGCCAATGTATACTGCGAAATCATTCCTTTTTCAAAAAAAATTATTTGGGATCCAATAATGAAAGGAATAATTCTCTCCGGTTCGCCTTTTTCGGTAAATGATAAACAAGCTCCACAAGTTGATGTCAAAAAAATGGCAGCGAAAGTTCCGGTACTTGGTGTATGTTACGGAGCCCAATTAGCTGCCCAACAATTTGGTGGAAAAGTAGATAAAAGCAATAAACGTGAATTCGGCAGAGCGGTGTTGCATATTGAAAAAGATGATGTGTTACTACAAAATATTACCCCTGCCTCGCAGGTTTGGATGAGTCACAGCGATTCAATAACCAAATTGCCGGAAGGCTTTGAATTACTTGCCACTACAGACAATATTCCCGTTGCGGCATTCAAATCATCAACCGGCGTAAATCATCCGTTTTATGGTATTCAGTTTCATCCGGAAGTATACCATTCACTGGAAGGTAAAACACTGTTGCACAATTACCTGGTACATATTTGCGGATGTAAACAGGACTGGACGCCGGCACATTTTATAACTGACACGGTGAGTGCATTAAAAAATCAAATCGGCGACAGAAAAGTTATCATGGCATTAAGCGGCGGTGTAGATTCTACAGTAGCTGCCATGCTTATTCACAAAGCAATAGGAAAAAAACTGCATGGCATTTTTGTCGATAATGGAGTTTTGCGCAAAGATGAATTTGAAACTGTACTTTTTAAGTATAAAGAACTCGGACTGAATGTAACAGGAATTAACGCCAGGAAAAGATTCTATAAAAAACTAAAAGGCAAAACTAACCCGGAAGAAAAACGTAAAATAATAGGAAAATTATTTATTCAAACTTTCCAGGATGCGGCTGAAAAAATAAAAGATGCTTCCCTGCTGGGACAGGGCACAATCTACCCGGATGTTATTGAATCTATATCTGTTCACGGGCCTTCCGTAACAATAAAATCACATCATAATGTGGGTGGTTTACCAAAAAAAATGCACTTAGGCCTCGTAGAACCATTGCGTTCTTTATTCAAAGATGAAGTAAGAAAAGTAGGCAGGGAATTGGGCATGCCCGAAGAGTTGGTTAACCGTCATCCTTTTCCCGGGCCGGGGTTAGCCATCCGGATATTGGGAGAAGTGACAGAGGAACGGGTAAAGTTATTGCAACAGGCAGATGATATATATGTTAAAGCCCTGAAGAAGCACAACCTATATGCAACGGTATGGCAGGCGGGGGCAATCTTACTTCCGGTCAAAAGTGTAGGGGTAATGGGTGATGAAAGAACCTATGAGTTTACAATAGCACTAAGAGCAGTAACCAGTGTGGACGGGATGACTGCTGATTGGGCTCATCTTCCCTATGATTTTTTGTCAAATCTTTCAAACGATATTATAAATTCGGTAAAAGGAATCAATCGCGTAGTCTATGACATCAGCAGCAAGCCACCTGCTACCATAGAATGGGAATAATTTTGAATGAACAAAACTAAAAAGTTTAATGTGATGAAAATGGTAAGCAGGCTTTTGTTTTTCTTATTCTTAATAGCAGCATTTAAAAACGCAGGCGCACAAAATTTTCAAAGACAAAAGATTGCTCTATTCGCTCCTCTATACCTTGATTCGGCATTTGATGCTGGTTATAATTACCGCTTCAACAAAATCTTTCCCAAGTTCTTACATCCCGGACTTGAATTTTATGAAGGAGCACAGGCAGCGCTTGATTCACTGAATAAAGCTGGTGCTCCCCTCGAAGTATTTGTTTATGATACCAAATCACGCAGTACACCGCTGGCACAATTGCTAAACAGTCCCCAATTCCGGGATATAGAGATGATTATTGGTAATGGGGCTGCAGCCGATGTGCGCCTGTTTGCCGATGCAGCGAAAAAGAAAAAAATTCCATTTATTTCTGCCACACTTCCCAATGATGCCGGCATTACCAACAATCCTTATTATGTTGTTTTGAATTCAACTTTGCGTACACATGTCGAAAGTCTTTATCAGTATCTGCAGAGGCATCATAAAAGCGATAAAATAGTAGTATTCAGAAAAAACGGAACCCAGGAAAACCAGATCAGGGATTACCTGAATGATTTTGCAAAATCGGCAATTGCGCCATTGAAAATGGAATTCAGGGATGTAGGAAATGATTTAACTATCAGCAGGCTGCTCCCGGCATTGGATAGCAACCGTAAGACAGTATGTATTGCGGGAAGCCTCGATGAAGCCTTTGGCCTGAAGCTGGTACAAAATCTTGCCTCAGTAAGTGATGATTACTTAATGACAGTAATAGGCATGCCTACATGGGATGGATTTAACTTAAACAAGTCTGAATTTAAAAAAATAGAAATTATTTATAGCACCCCTTTCAATTATGGCAAATGGTCCACATTGGGTACACAACTTGCGAATGGATTTGAGGCTAATTTCGGCGCCCGGCCGACAGATATGTATTACAGAGGTTATGAAACCATGCTCCGCTTTGCCCTTCTTTTACTTGATACGAAAAAAGATGTCTCTTCTAATCTTACCCGCAAAGGCAACTTTATTTTTACACAATTTGACATCCAGCCCGTTTTTCTAAATAAACAAAATATGGAACTGGATTATTTTGAAAACAAGAAATTGTATTATGTGCGGTTGCTGAATAGTGCCAGGTCTGTTCAATAATTTTATTATAAGGCATTAAAATCCTTCCTTGATCATTAGTATGCTATCAGTGTATCATTTATCCTTTAAGTATCAACTTACAAATGTTTTTTTTGCACTCCAGATAGCTAATAATTTTTCATTAATAATTTTATAGTCATCATTACTAACGCTTTAGTATTACGTTATTTTTGTTTGTTGATGAAAGCACCAGTTTCACATTCGATAAGAGAACAGCATTTTTGGCTTTCAGAACATCGTGCCATTTTTTGGGAAGAACAACAGGCCCTGATCCTGTCTGATCTGCACCTTGGTAAGTCGGGTCATTTTCGAAAGTCAGGAATTGCAATTCCGCAAAACTTAATGAAAGATGATATGCAACGGCTCATTGAGCTGGTGCAGCATTTTCAACCCAGGCAATTAATAATTGTCGGTGATCTATTTCACAGTAAGGATAATAAAGAACATGAATTCTTTTTAAAATGGCGACAGGATCTTTCTGGCCTGACCTTTCATCTTATACAGGGCAATCATGATATTCTTCTTAAAAAGTGGTATAAAGATGCAGATGTTCAGCTCACATCACAACTTAATATTGACTCGTTTATTTTTTGTCATGATATCGCCTGTGTCACCCACAATTCAGAATCTTTAGTAGTGCCAAAAAAAAATCCGGCCATAAAAAATATGAAGTCACACCAGTCTGCTTATAACGTCTTTCGCAATACAGGCTACTATTCTATGGAAATGAAAAGCCTGAAGTTAAAAGAAGAATGGAAAGGTCATTATATTTTTTCAGGACATGTACATCCAGGTGTGATTGTAAACGGACTGGGAAAACAATCACTTCGATTTCCCTGTTTTTATTTTTCTATGGATCATTGCATTTTGCCAGCATTCGGAACCTTTACCGGATTGGCCTCGGTGCATTCAAATAAAAACGATGTGGTATATGCAATAGTAGAGGATACTATTTTAAAAATAAGCTGATCATTTTTTCCTGCGCAGCTGGTTGTAATCGAGATAGTAAATAAACTTAAGTGTTAATTCATTACCATGCGGCAGGTCTAAAATTCCATCAAGGTTATTGAAATAACTTTTATTGCCTGATGGAGTGAGTGAAAAAGCATAATCGTCTCCCAACCAGTTTTTCCAGCCAAAGATCACCCGACTGCCAAGGCGAAAATCCCATGTTAAAAAAGCATCAAGGTTGAAAGCATTATAATTTTCGTTTTGCCCGGCAATAAATGGCCTGCGTAAAGGAAAACCTTCCGCATCTACATTATAAAATGAGTTATACCCCAGCTTATTCCAATAATGGCGGGTACGCAGTGTAAGATTGATTCTTGATGTAAAATTGTATACACCTGAGAGTACTGATACCAATTCAGTGAATTTACGGTGACCTATAATCGGTTCTCCACCAGGCTCCCTTAGAAAAGCATAACCCACCTGGTTTTCCTCCTGTTGCCTGTCAATATTCAGGCTAAGCGTAAATTGATCACTAAAACGGTATCTAACCCCGCCATCAAGCCTGAAATAAGGATTGTCAGGATTATCCGGTCTTTTGGCATAGCCAGCAAAATAGCTTACAAACAACCGTTTCCGGCTATCCGTGCTTCCATTGATATTGAAATAAACCTCCGCCGGTTTTCTTACAAACCTACCCGGTGTTCTGAGTTCGAAATAATCTCTTTGTGCATACGGCAAAGAGGAAAGGGTTAATGCCACATCCCAGAAATTTTTGAATACCCAAAATGCAGTGGCGGTTAATTCGAGCTCAACGAATTTATAAGGTTTGTAGAGGTATTTCGAATTTGCATTAAAACTATACTTGTACGTAACAAATTTTTCAGTAGGCCGAAAGCGGTTGTAGCTTATACCTGTTGTATAATTTATAATATTTGGTGTTTGCAAAAACCCCAGGTCATTTGGATCATAAGTATTAGCAGTGATATTGTTGGCTATAAAATATTGAAAAGCACCACTGACTTTACCTAATCGTAAAGCTGTATAGAATCCATCATAAGGTTTTATATAAAGTGCTCCATCCCTTGTGATTGTATCATATATCAGGTGAATAGCCCCTCTATATGGCGTAAACCCAAATACCTTGCTATAGCGGGCTGAACCCTGAAACCTGAACTTATTTTCTTTAGTAAAAAGAGACCAGTCAAAGGCAGACACATTCGCATCCCTTTCAGCCGCATTACGTACCACATTGGTATTGGTAAAAGTTATAGAAGATCTTCCTTTCAAGGCCTGGTCCAGTACAATAATATTATAATTTGTTAATGGCTCTGTCCTGATAATTGTATCTTTTCCACTTGAAATATCACGAAGCTTTGCTTCGATAGGCGCTGTCACAGCATTGAAAATTCCAATGCCCAATTTCTTTTTTGTCCTTCCCGAAAATTTGATTCCATTGTAAAGCTGTGTGATGGAAGGATTTTTAATAAGGTCATAATCCGGGTTACCATCCAGCAAAGCTTCAACGCTGTAATACCCCCGCGGTATATTACCTACCCTGCGGGAATAAAATAATCCTGATTTATTAAAAAGTTCAGTGCCTTCGGTAAAGAATGGACGGTTTTCCTGAAAACGGATCTCGAAAGGAGAAAGATTATTTACCACATTATCAGAAACTACTTGTCCAAAGTCAGGAATAAGCGTGACATCAAGCGTAAAACTTTCATTGATACCCCATTTTACATCCATTCCACCATTGCGAAGCCATTCCTTGTCTTTGCGGCTTCCTTCAGGATTAAAACGTACACCTCCTGTCAGATAAGGGGATAAGCTTAAGCGTAATGGCGGTTGGATATTTTTCAGGTCAGTGTATTTTCCAAACTGATTGATAAAACCATTTATATTGGGATCGACCGGATTCCAATAAGAAGTTTCATTATTACGGCGGGTAAATCTCAGGAATTGCAGGCCCCAATGCTGGATTTCTTTTTTGGAAAAACGTAAAGATGTATAGGGGATGCGCATTTCCACCACCCATCCGTTGTCTTTTAAAACAGTTTTACTTTGCCATACTGCATCCCATGTTCTATCACCAAAATCACCAAATGTATAATTGGCGTTGTTATCAAGTTTTACATCTGACTGAACGTTTTCAGGAGTAACCAAAAATTGAAAACCGTTTTGCTGATCATTATAGGTATCAAAAAAAACGGAGAAATAATCGACATCCTGCCGTTGCTCCCCATCTCTGGAGGTCAGCTGCTTTCTTATTAAAACAGGATCATCGTAGAGATAAGCGCTAATGTAAACTGCATTATTATCGTAGAGTATTTTAACCTCAGAATTAGTACTGGCTGGTAAGCCATAACTTGGAAAATTCTGAACAAAGTCTTTTATAACAGGTGCGGTTCTCCACGCAGCATCAGAAAGGTCCCCATCAATCTTTATTGCACCCTGCGCCTTTATTGCCGACAGGCTTTTGATTTGAGCCTGCACATTGAATTGCAACGTAAACAAAACCAATATTGGTAGCAGTAATTTAAACATGCAGGCAGCTAAAGCTGAACGTAAAAATAAGCGACACTTTTCATTTAAATAACTCAGGCTCCGGTGAAATATAGTAAAAACAAGTTAATTCATCTTCTTTTTTAAAACACTCACCTGTTGCTGTAGATTATTTACAAGATTTGCAAGGTTATTTACATCCCAGCGTTGTTGCGTATTGGCACGTGAAATAATCATCTGAGCCTGCCATATTTCCAAAATATCCTCAGCATTGACTGTATATGGCTGATAAACCGGGTTATCGCTGACTAGGGTAAGCTTATTTTTCTGCCGGTTGTTTTTCATGATACGTTTATAGACAATACCTTCTGTTCTGGACACTACGACGTAGGTATTACTTGTTTTAAGGTCATCCAGATTTTCTACCTTTTCCCCTACAATTACTGAACCACTGGAAGTAGGCATCATGGAATCTCCTATTATTTCAAAAGCACGGTATTCACCTCCTGCCAGCATAGGCAACGTAAAAGTATTGAGCTCATCAACAAACTCAGGATCAGCAAAACCAGCCAGGTAACCAGCAGCAGCTTTAACAGGAACGAATGGAATATCACCGCGTCCTGCTGCCAGTTTTTGAGCCCTTCTTCTAGAAATATAACTTCCTTTATTATCTGTCAGGTCTTTGCGCAATAATTCATCCAGAGACAATTTAAACATATCAGCAACTACTTCGAGCACCTCTATCCGGGGATCGGCACGCTCTTCTTCATAAGCACCAAGCAATGACCTTTTTATACGCAATTTGTTTGAAAATTCTTCCTGTGTCCAACCACGAAGTTTTCTTAGGTACTTGAGGTTTTTATTGGCAATAGACATGAGACTAAACAATTTAGCTGCAAAATACTAATTTCTTTAGATAAAATGAAAACAAGTCTTTTGGAAAGGCATAAAAAATAAAGGACTTTTGCGGGGCATAACAATAAACAAACGAATGGATAAAGGTAAAAATCCGGTTATTTTAGTGACAAATGATGATGGCATCACTGCACCAGGCATACAGAACCTTGTAGAGGCTGTTAAGGATCTTGGAAAGATAGTAGTAGTAGCCCCCGATAAACCGCAGTCAGGTATGGGACATGCAATCACCATCGGCGTACCATTGCGCTTGAATAAAGTAAACTTCAGCGATGACATAGAAGCATACCAATGTACAGGCACACCGGTTGACTGTGTAAAACTTGCTGTAGATAAAATTTTACACAGCAAACCAGATATTTGTATCAGTGGTATTAACCATGGTGCCAACCATAGCATTAATGTAATTTACTCCGGTACTATGTCTGCCGCAGTGGAGGCGGCTATAGAAAGCATTCCTGCCATTGGTTTTTCTCTTCTGGATTATAGCCTGGAGGCCGATTTTACAGCCTCCAGAAAATATGCACGGATGATCGTTGAGCAATTACTAAAAACGCCACCTCAAAAACATACTGTACTGAATGTAAACATTCCGATTGCCAGGCCTTCAGAGATAAAAGGAATAAAAATTTGCCGGCAGGCATATGCCAAGTATGAAGAAGATTTTATAGAACGTACAGATCCTCACGGACGAAAGTATTATTGGTTGACAGGCGAGTTCGTTAATTTCGACAAAGGAAAAGATACCGATGTATGGGCATTGGCTAATAATTATGTGAGTGTTGTGCCGGTGCAGTTTGATCTTACGCATTATATACAAAAAGAAGAATTTGAAAAAACCTGGGATATTGTTTCTAAAAAATGACAACTTCAAGCTAGGATTATTATTAGGTGCCATTCTACCTGTCCTTATATTTTTTTTACTCTACTATGCGAGATTTGCCGATTCTTACGATTGGGGTGAATTCTTAAAGACCTTCACCCGCGAAAACAGGTTGATCACATTTTTCAGCGCCTGGTGCCTGGTGGGTAATATTGCTTTGTTTACACTATATATTAATACCAACAGGTATCAAACTGGCAAAGGCATTTTTTTGATTACCGTTATTTACGGACTTTCATTTTTACTACTCCGGGTACTGAATTGACTTTAATCCATTTAATTTTTCAACTTTCAGGAGTAATAACAAAACCGGCAAGGTGCCTATTGCTCATCATTTATCTTTGATCTTTAAATTCATAATTGAAATACTATATCATAGCAGGAGAAGCCTCGGGTGATCTGCATGGCAGCAACCTCGTTCGTGAACTGAAGCACCTTGATGCCTCAGCAAATATTCGTGGATGGGGTGGCGATCTTATGAAGTCGGAAGGTGTTGCATTAGTCAGGCATTATAAAGACCTTGCTTTTATGGGCTTCATTGAGGTCATAAAAAATATTTCTGCCATACTGAATAATCTCCAACTATGTAAAGCAGACATACAACTATTCTGTCCGGATGTTCTTATCCTTATTGATTACCCGGGTTTCAATTTACGTATTGCCAGATGGGCTAATCACAGAGGTATTAAAATTGTGTATTATATTTCTCCCCAGGTGTGGGCATGGAATGAAAGCCGTGTAAAAATGATCCGGGAAACAGTTGATAAAATGTTGGTTATCCTTCCTTTTGAAAAAGCTTTTTATGAAACCAAATGGCAATATAAAGTAGAATATGTCGGGCATCCGTTAGTGCAGGTCGTAGATGATTTTTTAAAAACAAACTACACAGCAGAGAGCTATAGCAAACCTGTTGTGGCGCTGCTGCCCGGCAGCCGTCGTCAGGAAATTTCTGTCAAACTTCCTTTAATGTTGCAAGCTTCTAAAACCTTCCCTGAACATCATTTTGTTGTTGCAAAATCTTCTTCCCTCAACGATGATTTCTACGATAATCTTTTGAAAGATTACCCAGGGGTATCTTCAGTAACTAATCAAACCTATGCCTTGCTGGCAGGGGCGACAGCAGCCCTTGTCACATCAGGAACCGCCACGCTTGAGACGGCTTTATTTGGAGTACCCCAGGTTGTTTGTTATAAAGGTTCTGCTTTTTCCTATGAGATCGCTAAAAGATTAGTCCGCATAAAA
>MWVW01000224.1_pt1 | contig 13535 bp, 15 predicted proteins | sample 1047191 | NCBI WGS metagenome assembly MWVW01 (sample SAMN06349985, study PRJNA376086) | soil metagenome | isolation source: MtG22-5 sample Antarctic (ecotone) | place: Antarctica
ATGCAGGCTAGTTATTTTTTTCTTATTGCCATTATCATCCTTCCTCATGTCTGCAATTTTTTTTTATTAATTATGAGCTATAAACAAATTAAATTTTAAATCCAACACTTTTTAAGTTCTCTTAATCTGCAATTCCAATTTCAGGCCCATTTATTTTCTTCAAAGATTTCATTTTAATATTTGAGATCGCATTTTGCGATGTCAAGTTGAAATAGTGTAAAAAATTAATTAATCAACTGTCGCAAAGGATCTAATTGTTGGGCATCGGGTCAATTGTCAGCTTATTATAAATCAAATCCAACACTTTTCAAATTCTCTTTAATCTGCAATTCCAATCCCTTACTTTCTTTAAACTGCTCAGCCAGTTCACCCGTCAGTTTGTTCATTTTTTCTTCAAAGGAAATTCCATCATCTTCCTCTGCTTCTGTACCAACATAACGTCCCGGTGAGAGTACATAATTGTTTGCTTTCACTTCATCTAAAGTTGATGCTTTACAAAAGCCATCCACATCTAAATAATTACCCTTCGGCATGTTCAGGGTGACATGCTTATTGCTCCGCCATTGATGAAAAGCACTGGCAACTTTAAGTATATCATCATCACTAAATACCCGTAACCTACGGCTCACCATGTGCCCCAGCTTGCGGGCATCGATAAAAAGAATTTCTTTTTTACGTTCCCTGTGCTCGCCATCTCTTCCATCACGGTTTTTACTCAGTAAAAACAGACAGGCAGGGATACCCGTAGTTAAAAACAATTTATCAGGCATTTGTACTATACAGTCCACCATACCATTTTGTATCATGTATTCCCTCACATTTTTTTCACCCGCACTGCCAGTGGTCATAGCACCATTGGCCATTACAACACCTGCTGTTCCCTTTTCATTTAAATGATACCAAAGCGTTTGAAAACCACCGGGAGTGGTAAATAATTCCTTTGGACCAAATAGTCTTGGGTCATTATCAGGTAATTGCTCAGGATGCCAGTTAGAGATATTAAAAGGCGGGTTCATTAAGGCATAATCAGCTCTTAATGTTGGGAATCGATCAACCAATAAAGAATCTCCCAGCTTTAAATCAAAAGAAAGATTGCGTAGCAGCAGGTTCATTTTACAAAGACGTAAAGTGCCTTCATAGCGTTCCTGCCCATAAATTGAAATATCAGTTTTGTCGCCACCATGAGATTGAATAAATTTCAGGCTTTGTACATACATACAACCGCTTCCATTGGCAAGATCAACAATACGTCCTTTTAAAGGCTGCAGCATTTCAACCAGTAAACGAACTACACTGCCTGGTGTAAAAAATTGCCCTGCACCGCTGCCCTCAGCCATGGCAAACTTGCCAATATAATATTCATACACCCTTCCGTAAATATCAGTTTCAGGGTTAGAAGCTTCAGAAAACTTTTCATTGCTGAATAAGTTGATCAGCCCCGCCACCTGCACCGGTGATAGCTGGCTTTTTACAAATATTGGTTCCAGCACACCTTTATAATCGGGGTTTCGTTTGGAGAGAATTTCATCAATGAGCACAAAAGCTTTGTCCACTTTTACTTTAATGTCGTCCTGCTCTGCATTGTTGCGCAGGTATGTCCAGGTGGCTTCTTCCGGAAGCTTATAAACATTCTTTATTTGGTATTCCAGTTCATCTTCCAGAAATGCCAGTTGTACTGCTTTATCGTTTGTGTAATAATCAGATTTTGCATTCGTGAAATCATTTTTAATTTCATCCTTACGTAGCTCGTAACGTTCCGAAATATGTTTTACAAACAAGAGTGAAAGAACATAATCCTTGTATTGATTTTCGGCAACAGCACCACGCAACTCATTCGCAGCATCCCAAAGCTGCTGTTCAAAGTCAATATCAGCTTTGGCATTTTTATTTTTTGTTTTGGACATTCTTACAAAATAAGGAAATTCATTGAAAGCGAAAGATTATCACTATTACGAAATCATCCTTCAATGTTGAGCTGCATTAATTTTTTCCTGTAGTTCATTTCTCTGTTAATCCAGTATTGCGTAGATATTCCTAATACTTTTTCTAATTGTGAAGCAAAAGCAAGAGTAATGGGTTCTTTCCCGGCGATGATGCTATAAATTTTTGAAGTTGTTATACCCATCTTCTTTGCCAGTTCTGCCTTGCTGATTTTATAATAGCTTATAATTTCCAGGATATCATCTCCCGGTCCTGAGAGCAATTCTCTTTCTGCTATTAATCTTTTATTCATATTACTGTGTCCTATATAACGCTAAATATAAAGTTTTTAAAAGCCCTGTAATCCACATTAGCTAATTATAAAAATTTTCAAATACTCACATTTGAATTTTTATCTTCGCCACCCATGCAAAAGCAAATTGTTGTCAGCGGCATTCGGCCAACAGGTTATTTACACCTCGGAAATTATTTTGGCGCCATCCGTAATTATGTTCGCATGCAGGATGAATATGAATGCTATTTTTTTGTGGCAGACTGGCATTCCTTAACAACCCATCCCGATACTAAGGAACTAAAACAAAGTGTGCTGCGTGTGTTGGCAGAAAATATTGCAGCCGGCCTTGATCCAAAGAAAGCTTGCTTGTATGTGCAAAGCTCGTTACCGGAAATTGCTGAATTATATCTTTTGCTCAATATGCTGGCGTACAAAGGTGAGCTGGAAAAAACGGTATCGTTTAAAGATAAAGTGCGGTTGCAGCCAAATAACGTTAATGCCGGTTTGCTAACTTATCCTGTGTTGCAGGCGGCAGATATTTTAATTCATCGTGCCAGCTTTGTTCCCGTAGGAAAAGACCAGGAACAAAACCTGGAAATGGCAAGAAACTTTGCCCAGCGTTTTAATCATAGATACACTGAATTATTTCCAGAGCCGCAGGCATTCAATTATGGAAGCGAATTGATTAAAGTACCCAGCCTTGATGGCACAGGTAAAATGAGTAAGAGCGAAAATCAATTAGCTACTTTATACCTGGCAGATGATGATGAAACCATCCGTAAAAAAGTGATGAAGGCAAAAACAGATTTTGGGCCACTCTTAGAAGCTCCTCTTAATCTACTTAAATCGGCTGCGGTTGAAAATCTTTTTCAATTATTGAAATTAGTAAGTGAAGATTCAGTTGTAAAGAAATTTAATTTGGATTTTAGTAATGGCACTATCCGTTATGGTGATATGAAAAAGCAATTGGGAGAAGATATGGTGAAGTTCATTTCTCCAATACGTAAGAAAGCAGAAGGGATATATAGTGACAAAGGATATTTGAAGCAGGTAATGGAAGAAGGTGCAGAAAAAGCAAGAACCAGCGCTATTAAAACCATTGAACGGGCAAGAGAACTAATCGGTTTAAATTATTTGTAAAAAACTGGGTGCAAAGCGGGCCATGGTTTAAAAAGATTTTCGATATTTTATAAGGTGCTTATTAACCGTGGCATGCTTAAAACGCTGCTATATAAAAAAATCTCAAAAACTAATTTTATACACCTTCTAAGAAAACTCTACTTTTAAAACTCTTTAGAAATTCTCCATGAGAACTAAGGCATAATGAAAGCAAAAAAACCTAAACACATCGCTGTTGCCGGAAACATTGGCGCCGGGAAAACAACATTGACCGAATTGTTAAGCAAGCATTATAAATGGATACCCCATTTTGAAGATATAGATCACAACCCCTACCTGAACGATTTTTATGAGGACATGCCACGATGGAGTTTTAACCTGCAAATATATTTTCTAAATAGCCGCCTGAATCAATTATTACATATTCAACGGGGTACAGAAACCATCATCCAGGACAGAACCATTTATGAAGATGCACACATTTTTGCGCCCAACCTGCACGATATGGGCCTGATGAGTAAGAGAGATTTTTCTAATTACTTTACATTTTTTGAAACACTAAAGTCAATGGTGCAGCCGCCCGACTTACTAATTTATATACAGGCTAATGTACCTACGTTGGTAGGACAAATTCAAAAACGCGGAAGAGAATATGAAGAAAACATCCGGCTTGACTACCTGAAAAAGCTAAACGAGTTTTATAATAAATGGATTGAAAGCTATAAAGAAGGCCCACTCCTGATTGTTAATGGAGATGAAAATAAATTTGGTGAAAGTGAAGAAGATTTAGGAAAGATCATTTCCAAAATTGATGCACAGTTGTACGGTTTATTTTAAATTACTGTTATGTCCATCGTGAAACGGCAGAAAAACTCACCCCGCCATCCGCCTAAGGCGGATGTCTCCCCTCTCTGCAATGCAGAGAGGGGTCACGCAGCTTGCTGGTGGGGGTGAGTCAAAAAAGATTTTATAGTTGACAGGACACAATGATAATTGAGGATTTTGATGGGTACTTGTTTGATTACACGATTTTAATTCGTGTAATTCGGAAGAAAATTCGTGTTATAAATATTGTGACTAAATGATCCTTGACTTCTTTCTTCGGTTAATACCCGTGAGCAACATTACCAGAAAAAAAATCACTGCAAACGTTCCCCTGTAATTTGATTGATTAATAAAACTTAATATGGCTGCAACAGCAAATAAAAAAGCGGCAATAAAATAAAGAATGTAGTCTTTCTTCATTCCATTAAGTTAAGCCAGTTCTTAAGCTCTGCAAAAACCGGATTTCTTGTTTAGGCTTTTCATTACATTAACCCATACTATTTCCTGTTGCAAATCCCACTTTATAACGTTCTTCACAATCCGAATGTCCATACATTCCCCCTTTTACAAAGGGGGGCAGAAATCGCTTCATAAAAGAAATTGTAACAAGGGGGATTTTCAGCCTCGTGTGATTCTTGCCAAATTCAAAAGTCGCTAAGGATAATTTGCGTAAGGAGAAGTGTCTTCCAAAAGTTTTTTAATGATCAACAACCAGGCAGCCTGTTCTTTTTTATTGCGGCTATGATCAGATTGGTAATCATACAATTCCTGGAAAGCTTCTTTTTCTGTTATTATTTTTTGATACACACGATTTACATCCTGTTTATAATTCTTTCTATTAAAACCATAGGACTGCAAAGCCTGGTGTAGTTTACGGGCATAAATTTCAGTAATATCAAAATGGCCTTGTTCGTGTGATAGTATGTACGCTGTTTTTACCAACCCCCAGGATTTTGTTTTGGAAAAATTACAAGTGATCTGGTAGATAAGCAAGGAATTTTTTACCTGGTAGGCTATACCTAAAGAAGTGCTGGTGGAAGCAACGGCATCCGTATTTTTTTTTGGCTCACTTCTAAAATCATCCCAGTGAAGTCTTCTGTAAGATGACCATGGAATAAGTTCTTCATCTTCTTTTTTTATATGAGATGAACCATGCACTTCCAACGCGGCAGCCCGGGGCACAGTGGTTACAGCAACTCCGGAAAAGTTTAAAAAGAAAAGAAGAAAAGTAAAAATTTGTAAAAGGTTCGGCATATTTTATTAAACGCTTTTTGGATAGAAAATAGTATAAAAGGTTATACCGTGTGTCGTTAATAAAAATAAAAAAGGTGGTTGATTGGTTGATAAGTTAATCGGTTAATCAGTAAACTCGTAAACACGTGAACTTGTAAACTCGTAAACTTGCAAACTCGTAAACTCTTTATACTCTCGGTGCTGCTGCCAGTATTTCTGCTGACACACCGGAAGCATATTTTTCAAAATTTTTGACAAACAAACCTGCCAGGTATTTCGCTTTTTCGTCATAAGCCGCTTTATCAGCCCATGTATTTCTTGGTGTTAGTACCTCTGTTGGCACACCTTCTACTTCTTTGGGAATGGCTACACCGAAAATGGGATCATTAACTGTTTCTATATTATCCAGCTTCCCTTCTAAAGCTGCTGTTATCATGGTACGTGTATAGTGCAACTTCATCCGATGGCCCACACCAAAAGGTCCGCCTGTCCAGCCGGTATTGATCATCCAAACGTTTACTTTATGTTGTTGCATTTTTTTGCCTAACATTTCAGCATATTGTCCGGGATGGAGTGGTAAAAAAGGAGCGCCAAAGCAAGCGCTGAAAGTTGGTTTCGGTTCTTTTATACCTACTTCCGTACCTGCAACCTTTGCCGTATAGCCGGAAATGAATTGATACATAGCTTGCCCAGGCGTTAATTTTGAAATGGGGGGGAGCACACCAAAGGCATCGCTGGTTAAAAAAAACAGGTTTTTAGGAATGCCGCCTATGGAAGGCTCCTGTGCATTTGAAATAAAATCCAGCGGATAAGAAACCCTTGTATTTTCCGTGATGCTACCATCATTAAAATTGATCTTGTTAGTGCCTTCAAAAAACTGGACATTCTCAACAATGGCACCTGGTCGAATAGCATGAAATATTTCGGGTTCTTTTTCTTCCGTCAAACCAATCAATTTAGCGTAACAGCCCCCTTCAAAATTAAAAATATTGTCTTCTGTCCAGCCGTGTTCATCATCACCAATCAGTTTGCGGTTAGGGTCAGCACTCAATGTGGTTTTACCTGTACCACTCAATCCAAAAAATACTGCTGTATCTCCTTTACTGCCCATATTAGCACTGCAATGCATGCTTAATACACCTTTTTCATGCGGCAATATGTAATTAAGTATAGTAAAAACCCCTTTCTTCGTTTCACCTGTGTAACCTGAACCGGCAATTAAAATGGTTTTGTGTTTAAAAGAAACAATGGCTGCATTGTGCTGGCGGGTGCCGCAGGTTTGGGGGTCTAATTTTAAATCCGGGGCAGAAATTACATGCCAGTCGGGTTTAAAATCTTCCAATTCCTCTTCTTTAGGCCGTAGAAACATGTTATAAGCAAACAGGTTGGTCCATGGCTTTTCTGTTACCACCCGAATGTTCACACGGTATCGCGGATCAGCACAGGCATAACAATCGCGGATCCAAAGCTCAGGTTGTTGATTTAAGTATTCCATTATCTTTTTTTGGATAATATGGAAATACTTGTTTTCAATTGGAATGTTGAATTCGTTCCAGTGTACATTGGTTTCAGTGGTTTCGTCTTTAATTGTGAATTTGTCTTTAGGGGAACGGCCGGTAAATTCACCGGTTTTAATGGCAAGAGCTCCTGTATCGGTCAGCACACCTTCGCCTATACGTAATGTGTCCTGGACAAGTTCTTCGGGTGTAGATTGATAGTGAATGCTTTCGGTATTCTTTAGGCCAATATTAGCCAGGTTCTCAACAGAGAAAGAAATAGTAGGTACTGACATAGCAAGCAACAATTTGTTAGGTGGCAAAGGTAAGGGTATAACTAAATTGTTAAGTTATCATGTGTTTTGGGTACACGTTTTTTAACTTGTATATAATTATTTGGTAGCCAGCAGTAGAGCTTTGATTGAGCAACATTGGCGACGCTCCGTTCATCGGTTGGAATTCTATTAAGCATCGTTTCTCGTTTCTGGTTTCTCGTTGTTTTGAGTTGTAGTTGTTTAATACGAGGGTGATTTTTTTAGTTCTCTTTTAGAAGCTGTTTAAAAATGATTCTGCAATTTCCTATATGACTAAAAGTGGTCGGTGGGGACACCGAGCACGGCGGGCCGCCGCCGGTTCGTGTCCCCAAGAACGGCTTACATGGTGAATCAAAATTCTATTTTTAAACAGTTTCTTATATCCACTTTTTTTCCAGCGCTTTATAGCGTCTTGGTCAGGGAAAAAATGTGTTGTAAAGAATGCAAAGCGGAATACAGCGCCTTGCAGTATTTGCGAATAGCACGCCAGACTAATTAAATTATAAGAAAAGCTACAATAAATAATGCCTGTTGTCTGCGGGCTGGCCCGTCCCGATGGGCGGAGCCATCATGCAGGACTTGACTTTTTTGCTCTACTTTTTGCGTTAAGGCAAAAAAGTGGAAAGAAGAACTTAGCAAAATCTCTTTATAATGAAAGTCTTGAATCCTTCCTTCGTCAGGATGACAAATGGAAAATGTTGATTGTATAGGACAAGCTTGTAGTGAAGAGAGCTTGTCAAGTCGGAAATCAAAGCAGGAAGTATGGCAGAATTATTTAAAGACTTAATGTTATCATGCTCATAGCATTACCAACCGTACAAGAAAGTGACACAAGTAAAGATCATAGTAGCAATGACGATGAACTATATAATCCTGTCCATTTTTTGTCTTAAACCGGAGAGCCCAAAGAAATATGCTTAATTTGCCCGCTTCAAAAATCAAAAATGAAACATCTGCCCATCAACCCGGAATTATTTACTACTAACAGGAAACGTTTTATTGACAGGATGAAACCTAATTCCATTGCCATTTTTGTGAGCAATGATGAAGTGCCGCGAAACGGGGATGCTATTCATAACTTTCAACAAAATAGCGACCTGTATTGGCTCAGCGGCATTATGCAGGAGGATAGCATGGTGGTTTTATTTCCGGATAACCCCGATCCAAAATATAAAGAAGTATTGGTGTTGGTTCGTCCCAATGAAATGAAAGAAAAATGGGATGGAAAGCGTTTGCGCAAAGACGAAGCCACGGCCATAAGCGGTTTGCAAACAATTGTATGGTTGGATGCGCTCGATGCTTTGCTACAACCCTGGGTGCATTTAGCAGATATTATTTATTTAGATACCAATGAAAATGATCGCAAAGCAAGTTTGCTTCGTTCGAGAGATTACCGGTTTGTTGATGCAATGAAGGAACGTTATCCCCTGCACCAATACGAACGGGCTGCAAAACTCATGAAAGAATTGCGGGCAATTAAAACTGCAGCGGAAATTGAAGTGGTAAAAAAGGCTATCGGGATCACGGCTAAAACCTTTGATCGCATACTCAGGTTTGTAAAGCCCGGGGTCATCGAATATGAAATAGAAGCGGAGATCGTCCATTCTTTTCTTAGCCAGCGTGCCAGTGGTGAGGCTTATGGCAGCATCATTGCCAGCGGAGACCGTGCCAGGACCCTGCACTATGTTTCGAATAATGCAGAATGCAAGGACGGTGAATTATTATTAATGGATTTTGGCGCCTTGTATGGTGGTTATGCGGCTGACCTTACCCGGACAATCCCGGTGAATGGAAAATTTACCCGCCGGCAGAAAACAGTCTATAATGCTTGTTTGCATTTGCATGACTACGCAAAAAGTTTATTAAGGCCGGGAATCTCCATTATTGATTATACTGAAAAAGTAGGGGAGGAAGCTACTCAGCAATTTTTAAAGATCCGGCTGTTAAAAAAGTCGGATTTGAAAAATGAAGACCCTGAAAACAGGGCATACAGAAAATATTTATATCATGGTATATCGCATCATTTAGGTATTGATGTGCATGATCTTGGAACACGGACAGAACCTATAAAAGCCGGGATGTTATTTACGGTAGAACCCGGAATTTATATTGAAGAAGAGGGTATGGGCATCCGTATTGAAAATAATGTTTGGATCACCAGGAATGGCAATAAAGATTTGTTTGAAGGCATTCCGATTACGGTTGAGGAGATTGAAGCGGTAATGAGAAAATAATATGCAAATGTGCAAATATGCAAATGTGCAAATTCTGCATTTGATACTAAAATAAATTTGATGATATAATGAACGAAAGCTCAAAAAGTATGATCAAAAATTCCCCTTTAGGGGTTAGGGGCATACCTAATTTTTTCACACTTCTCAATCTTCTTTTTGGTTGTATTGCCATTGTCTTAATACTTCAAACCGGGGAAACAATTGTATTAATGGATGATGGCGGTGTAACCCAGGTGGCATTGCCTGAAAAAATATGGTGGGGAGCGCTTTTTATTTTTGCAGCAGCCGTTGTTGACTTTTTAGATGGTTTTTTAGCTCGTCTACTGAAAGCTCATTCAGCGATGGGTGAACAATTAGATTCTTTAAGTGATATGGTGAGTTTTGGAGTAGCACCCGGTATGATACTTTATCAATTGTTACGCATTAGCTATGCCCGGGAGGTAGGTGGCTTAGATGTTTCCATCATTTATCTTTTACCTGCTTTTTTATTTACGGCTGCAGTGGCGTGGCGATTGGCAAAATTCAACATCAGCAATAATCAAAAATATAATTTCCAGGGTGTGCCTTCCCCGGCGGCCGGGTTGGTAGTTGCTTCTTTACCCCTTATTATTTTGTACCAGTATTTTAATATTCAAACTTTGTTCATAAACAAATGGATGCTTTATGGGCTGATATTATTCTTAAGCTTTCTTATGCTAAGTAATCGCAGCTTCATAGGGCTTAAATTCTCAGATTTTTCCGTGAAGAATAATTTGCTAAAATATATTTTGATCCTAATCTCCCTAATAGCAATTGTTGTATTGCAGTGGCTGGCGGTTCCTATCATTTTTATAATTTATATTGTCTTGTCTTCATTTTCTAAACCAACAGAACTAAGAAAACAAGAAGTGAAGGAAACGATGGATATATCAGTTTAATGGTGAGTGGTGAATGGTGAGTGGTGAATGGGATTTTATGATTAGGAATTTGAATTTGCAATTAACAGGAAGTAAAATAGAAATAGAGTCTGCAGAACTATCAACTATCATCTGTCAACTGTCAACCATAACTTTACGCATAAACTTCAGCAATGAAATTTTCCGTTCAGGTACATGTAATGCCTTTAAAAGAATTATTAGACCCACAGGGAAAGGCTGTTTTAGGCGGATTAATAAATCTTGGATTAACATCTGTTGAAGATGTTCGTGTAGGCAAACATATTTCTCTTAAAATAGAAGCATCATCTGGAGAAGAGGCTAGAAGAATTGCAGAAGAAGCCAGTAAAAAATTGTTGGCTAATGCAGTGATGGAGTTTTATGAAATTGAAGTTACAGGTTAAGGTTTTATTTAGATAAATTTGAAGTATGAAAGATGTAATTCAAATTCCCCTTAAAGAATATGAAGCAATGAAGGAAACAATTTTATTGCTTAAGGACACTGACTTGCTAAAGAAAGTGAATCGCCTGGTAGAATTGATGTATGAAGAAAAGTATGGATTATACCTTGGTAACGATACCTCAGATTTAGCAAGTGCTTCAGTTCAAAAAAATTGGCGACAACCAAATAGCGCATGGGATAATGTATAAACAAAGAGAAATTGTTTTAGTCCCTTTTCCTTATTCCGATCTGTCTTCTTCCAAAAGAAATGCCCCCACCCCCTAAAGGGGAGTTTATAAAATTCCAATTCTAGCTTATTTTACCTTTCCTTTATTAATGGATGATAAAAAAAATAAAGAAAGTTCAAATCTAAGTTCCCCCATCCGGGGGGCAGGGGGCCGCCTCTATCTTATCCCAACACCACTTGGCAATTTAAAGGATGTTACGCTTCGCTCTTTGGAAGTATTGCAATCAGTAGATTTTATTTTGTGTGAAGACACCCGAACATCATCTAAATTTTTATCTTATTATAATATTCAAAAAGCGGTTTCGCCATATCACCAGCATAACGAGCATAAAATTGTCCAGCATTTGATTGAACAATTAGCCGGTGGAAAAACCATTGCACTAATAACTGATGCCGGTACACCGGGAATCTCCGATCCGGCTTTTTTATTGGTAAGGGAATGCATAAAAAATAATATCAAAGTAGAAACATTGCCAGGTGCAACGGCATTTGTTCCCGCATTAGTTAATAGCGGGTTGCCAATTAACCGTTTTGTTTTTGAAGGATTTTTGCCACTGAAAAAAGGGCGCCATACTTTATTAACGCAATTATCAGAAGAAGAACGAACAATGATCTTTTATGAATCACCCTTGCGCCTGGTTAAAACCCTCGCTGAGCTAATACAATATTTTGGGAGAGAAAGAAACTGCAGTGTTTCCCGCGAGCTTACAAAAATGTTTGAAGAAAATGCACGGGGTACTTTGCAGGAGGTTCATGATCATTTTCAAACTAAAACAGTAAAAGGCGAAATTGTTATTATTGTACAGGGTAAATAATTTCCTGGTTATTTTTGCGTTATAAAAAAGCCAATTATGAAAGTTAAAACAACATCTTTTTTTCTTGCTTTTACATTACTTGTTATTAATGCATTCAGCCAGGTAAGGGAAATTCCAAAAGAGGTTAAAGAAACATTCAACAGGCAATATTCCGGTGCGGAGAATATACGGTTCGAGGATAACATTGTAAACGTGCAGGTACATTTTACGTTGAAGGGAGAGAAAATGGTGGCTTCTTATTACAACAAAGGCAGGTGGACTGGAACAGAAAAAGAATGGGCTTTTGAACAACTTTCACAAGAGGTAAAATCCGGATTTGAAAAAAGTAAATATGCTGATTGGAAAATTTTGGAAACAAAGGTTATTTACAGGCCGGGTGGTACGGAACGTTATAAAATAAAAGTGGAAAAAAATGATCTGCAGAAAAAGAATTTATACTTCAATAAAAACGGAAGGCTGGTTGATGATTCCATAACTATTTAATACCAAACCGCAATATCATTTAGGCTTTTTCTTTTTATATCCGGCACCCAGCATTCATTGGCCGGATAACCAACGGGAATCAGCAAAAAAGGTTTTTCATTTCCTGCCCGCTGCAAAATCCTGCTTAAAAAGTTCATAGGTGAAGGAGTATGCGTTAATGCAACCAGGCCGGCATGGTGGATAGCCGTTAATAAAAATCCAACAGCTATGCCGCAGGATTCTACGGAATAATAGGTATTTCTTTTTTTACCCTGCAGGTCTAACTCATAACTTTTCTTGAAAAGGATAATTAAATAAGGAGCCGTTTCTAAAAATTCTTTTTTCCAATCAGTTTGCAAAGGTTTTAGATCCTCGAGCCACTCGGTAGGCAAGCGTCCGTTGTAGCTTTCGTATTCTTCTTTTTCTGCCGCTTCACGTATTTGTTTTTTTAAATGAATATCACTAACAATACAAAATGTCCAGGGTTGCTTATGTGCACCGCTGGGTGCAGTTGAAGCTGTTAATATTATATTTTCAATGACGCTTTGTGGAATAGGTTGATCGGAAAAATCCCTTACTGTTCTGCGGCTGTTCATCCATGCATAAAATTCATGGCTGCGTTTTTGCATCACTTCGTCGTCAAAACTTTCTTTAGCATATGTTATAAAGGGATAGTTGTCAATCAATTTTCTTTTTATCATAACGGCTATTTGGCGAAATTTACAGCTAAGAGATGAAGGAGCAAAAAGAGATAGAGATGTTGAACTTTGCTCCTTCATTTTATTGACATTAAGAAATAATTGAATTATATGAAAAAATCTTTTATTCCCCTTTTCTCTTTTTTTCTCTTAGCCTCTCCCCGTCTTTTTGCTCAACCTGATCGCTGGCAGCAACGTGTTAAATACACGATGAATATTGACATGAATGCAGAAACAAATCAATATAAAGGAATACAAAAATTAGAATATTGGAATAATTCACCGGATACCTTAAAACGTGTTTTTTATCATTTGTATTGGAATGCTTTTCAGCCAAACAGCATGATGGATACTCGTAGTCGTCGGCAGGGTTCTGTTGTATTACGTAAGGATCGAACAGGCAATGATATTGTCGATTGGGATGTAAGAGTAAAAGATCGCATTGCTAAACTGAAACCGGATGAAATTGGTTATCAAAAAATAGCTTCTATTAAAATGAATGGACGAACGCAGAAAAACAA
>MWVW01000225.1_pt1 | contig 13452 bp, 11 predicted proteins | sample 1047191 | NCBI WGS metagenome assembly MWVW01 (sample SAMN06349985, study PRJNA376086) | soil metagenome | isolation source: MtG22-5 sample Antarctic (ecotone) | place: Antarctica
GGATAAGGATGATATTGGGAATGTAAAAGGAAAATATGTGACAAGCACTTACATCCCAATATCTAATGATAGAAATATCTCTGAAGAAATTACGATAGCGACTGCAGACGGTTATGATAGTTATACAAAAGCAATAAACTATGATCATATTCCTGCAATTAATTTTTTATCCAAAGCAAAAACCAATCTGGTTAAACTGGATATTAAAATAGTTGGCAAAAACATAGGATACATTATTGGAGCAGGTGATAAAGTTCCCCAGGCTTTAGAGGCAATGGGGTATAATGTAAGGACAATATCAGAAGCTGATTTGACTGAAAATAATTTAAAACAGTTTGATGCAATTGTAACCGGTGTAAGGGCCTACAACGTACATGCATGGTTAAATAATTCTTATGATCTATTGATGAATTATGTGAAAAATGGTGGAGTATTAATTGTGCAATATAATACCAGTAGTAATATAGGTCCCGTTAAAGCGAAAATTGCCCCTTTCCCTTTCAATATTTCGCGTATTCGTGTAAGTGAAGAAGATGCTACGGTTAATTTTACTCAGCCTACCCACCTGCTATTAAATTTTCCAAATAAAATAACGGAAAAAGATTTTGAAGGATGGGTTCAGGAAAGAAGTATTTACCATGCAGAAAATTTTGACAGTAATTATCAAACCATACTTTCAATGAAAGATACCGGGGAAAAAGAGCATAATGGAAGTTTGATAGTTGGTGATTTTGGGAAAGGAAAATTTATTTACACAGGCATTTCTTTTTTCAGGCAATTACCTGCGGGTGTGCCAGGTGCTTATAGATTGATGGCCAATTTAATTGGAGGCGGGAGAAACAGCCCCCTCTAATCCGATAGCTATCGGATCTCCCCGAAGGGGAGACTTTGGGAATCACTAATAATTAAAAAAGTATTAATTTTTACAGATCACAATGTTTTGCAGATGAATAGGAAGAAAAAATATTCGGGTTTATTAACAAGTTCCGACTCTTCTCTTTCGGATAATAGGAAGGGAGGTGAGGGTGCATATTGGAACAAATGGTACCTGGTGGTCTTTGCATTTTTAATTCTGCAAATAGTACTATATTATTTTATCACGATTCATTTTAAGTCATGAGCAGCATAGACTGGATAGTGCTTTTTACCACGTTAACTGTTATCATTGTTTATGGTATTTACAAGAGCCGTGCTACTAAAAATTTAGAGGGCTATTTTTTAAGTAACAGAAGCATGCCCTGGTATCTTGTACTGCTCAGTATTATGGGCACCCAGGCAAGTGCTATTACTTTTTTAAGTGCACCGGGGCAGGCATATACAGATGGGATGCGGTTTGTACAATATTATTTTGGTTTGCCGCTTGCCATGATTATTATATGCATTGTTTTTGTCCCGATTTTTAGAAAGCTAAAAGTTTTTACTGCATATGAGTTTTTAGAAAATAGATTCGATTTAAAAACACGAACTTTTACTTCATTTTTATTTCAATTGTCGAGAGGCCTTTCCACCGGTATAAGCATTTATGCTCCTTCTCTTATTTTAAGCTCCTTGCTCGGATGGAATATTCATTTGACGAATATTATTATGGGAGGATTGCTTATTATTTATACAGTAAGTGGAGGTGCAAGGGCCGTTGCATATACCCAGAAATTACAATTGATAATTATTATAATCGGTATGGCGATAGCAGGTTATATGGTGGTGCATTTAATGCCTGCGGATATTGGTTTTGCAGACGCTTTACAAATTGGCGGCGATAATAATAAAATGAATGTTATTACAAGTGGAATGACGGACACCGGTTTTAACTGGAAAGACAAGTACAACATCTGGAGTGGAGTTATTGGCGGGTTATTTTTAGCGTTATCATATTTTGGAACCGATCAAAGCCAGGTGGGGCGATACTTAACTGCCAAGGATGATAAAGAAAGTAAACTGGGGTTACTCATTAACGGGCTGGTAAAAATACCCATGCAGTTTTTAATTTTGATGATAGGTGTACTGGTTTTTGCTTTTTATCAAAATAATAAGGAGCCTATCTATTTTAATGATACACAAATCAACGCAGCTAAATCAACAATTAAAAAAGATTCATTAATAAGTTTAGAAAATCAATATTCACTTATAGCTGCAAGCAATGACCCCAACAGCTACCATGAGCAAAAAGCAACTATTAAAAAGCAATATAAAGATGTATTAAAAAGAGCTTTGCCGGGGGAGGATGTAAATGATACTAACTATATTTTTCTGCGTTTTGTAATTGATTATTTACCTAAAGGTTTGGTAGGGCTATTAATCGCTGTAATATTTTTGGCTGCATGGGGAAGCATTGCGGCTGCACTTAATGCATTAGCCTCCTGTACCGTTGTTGATATACACAAAAAATTTATAAATAAAGAGCTTACCGAGAAAATGGATTACAAAATATCCAAATTATACACTTTGTTTTGGGGGATCTTTTGCATAGCCGTGGCGGAGTTTGCCAGTAATTTAGGTAATAGTCTTATTGAAACTGTGAACATTTTAGGTTCATTATTTTACGGGGTTATTCTGGGGATATTTTTAGTTGCTTTTTGGATTAAACAAATAAAAGGGCATGCTGTTTTTTATGCAGCACTCATTTCTGAACTTTTAGTGATACTCATTTACAAGGCAGATATTATTTCATTTTTATGGCTGAATGTGATTGGCGCTTTACTGGTAATTATTATCGGAATAATCTTTCAATTGTTCTTTACTGCAGCTGATCAACGGAAAATAAAAACGCCCCCACAAAATTATTGAGGAGGCGTTAATAAAAATTTTAATTATTTTATTTTAAGTCTGCCATCAGTTTTTCATTTAACCTTACATAATCATCATTCTTTTCTTCACGTGCCATATCCATAGACTTTTGTGCTATTGATTTAGCTTCGGCTTTTTTACCCATTTTTGCAAGGGCATTTGCTTTTTGATGGTAAATCCAGTAACCTTTGGGGTTTTGTTCTATCGCTTTATCAAACCACTGTAAAGACTGGTTCATATCTTTACCATTCTCCATATAATACATAGCAGATTGAAAATAAGGGCGCGAATCTTTATTCATCGCATTGTCTATCTGTGCCATTATTTTTTTATCGATGTCGGTAGTAATCGGTATTGCTACTGCAGTTTTGTCCCACATGATATGAAGGTCTGTACTGGTAGGTTTTACGTTTGCAAATTGCATTGTGAAATTTTCTACTGTTTCAGTTAATTTCATTGGCATTGCTTTAATGCGGAAAACATCATCCTCTTGTTTGTAATTAGTGCCCCAGTTAGCGGATCCTTTGTTGATGATTATTTCCCATTCTTTATCGCCAGGCACTGTATACAATGCATATTCTCCTGCTTTTAATGCCTTGCCGCCTATCATTACATCATCAGTAAATTTTAAACGGGTAGCATTATTTGCTCCTGTTCTCCATACTTTATTCCATGGAACAAGGTCGCCAAAGATTTTTCGCCCTTTCATCGCAGGACGAGAGTAAATAAGTTCTATTGCAGATAGGCCAAAATCCTGTTTAATTGTTTGAGTGGGGGAAGGTGCCGGTACTTTTACCTGTGCTGATGCAATCGCAGCAACGGTACAAATTAAAAATGTTGAGAATATTTTTTTCATATTTATATATTTTTATGCAAAGTTATATATTCTCTTTGTTACACAGCAAATTTCATATGAGGTTATATCCTACGATAAAATCACTCAAAATAAATTTTTATAGTTTGATAAAGTAACCTGTTTTGCAAATATTGGCTTTGGGTATTTAAACTTTCTGTATAGCCCTGTAAACCAAATAACCCTGCAGCATTACCTTTATTAATAGCGATTTCAAGGTATCCTGCAGAATTAAATAAAGCCAGTTTCTCGCTTTCTGAAACATCGGCGTACGTGTCGCTTATTTTGTCAATAATTTCATCTCTTTTAAAAACAATTTTAAAGCTTCTTCCACGACGCTGTTCTTCAAATTCTTCCTTAGTTATATTAATAATTACATTTTCAAAATTATCTATAAAGATGATCTGTCCTTCTATCCAATTATTTCCCAACAAAGCTCTTAATGGATTTTTTACTTCAATAGAAACATTAGCATCCCCTATATTTTCAAAAATTTCTCCTCCGAGTAACTGATCATATGCTTTTGCAAACACTGATGCACAATACAATGTAGTTTTTTGTACAGATTTACTTAATGGAATAGCTACAATCTTTTTTGGCACTTCTTCTAAAATCATTGTTATTAAACCATTATCTGCACAGCCTATATATTGATCATTATGTTCTATTAATAAAAGATGCTCAGGCCGCTGATCAAAGAGGTTCACCAGCACAATATGAAATGTTTTTTCAGGAAAGTTTCTGATAGCATTTCTACAAACATATGCAGCTTGAGGGTAGTTAAATGGTGACACATTATGAGAAATATCTACGATATTGAAATTAGGATTTGCGGTTAGAAGCTGGCCTTTTATTGCGCCAACAAGAAAATCCTGTGAGCCTATGTCAGATGTAAGAGTTATTAAGGGCATTGATATCAATTAATAATTATTTGTCAATAATTATTATCTAATGAGTTCTCCGTTTTTAAAAAAATGTTTCCTTACGAGTTTATCCGCCCACTTAGGAAAAAACTTGTTCATAAATACAGTTTGCTTTCCTGTAAAAGTTAATACCAAAGTACGTTTTCTTTTTTCAATTGCTTTTATAATATATTCAGCACATTTTTCAGCGCTCATCAATTTATTTTCATCCATTGGTGACTCGCCATGTGGTAACGCTTCGTTATTTAAAGCCATGTTTCTAATGTTAGATGTAGTGAAGCCGGGACTTACCCACATTACATTTACACCTGTATCAATTAACTCGGTCCGTAGTGCTTCAAGCCATCCGTTTACTGCATGTTTGCTTGCGCTATATCCACTTCTGCCAGGTAAACCTCTATATCCAGCAATTGAAGAAACTCCTACAATAGTCCCCCTTGTTTTAATAATTTCATTAAGTGCAAACTTAGTACAGTACACAGTCCCCCAAAAATTTATGTCCATTACGGTTTTTAGGGTGGCAAGGTCAGTATCTTTTACCAAGGCTCTCATAGAAACACCGGCATTGTTTATTAAAACATCAATGCCTCCAAATGTATTTACTGTGCTCTCAATAAATTTTTTGCAATCATGCTCATTACTAACGTCAGCTATTACAGTATGTAAAAATTTGTTGGAATTATTTATCTGGAGGCTATATAATTTATCCGGGTTTCTGCCACAAGTGGCAACTTTAGCTCCCTGTTTAATTAAAGATTCCACTAACGCTTTACCTATACCATCAGTCCCCCCTGTTATAGCAACGACTTTATCAGTTAGCTTTGGCATTAAAATAATTATGAATGAATATAGGGTTAGTTAAAATTTAATTTGTACAACATGGTCTCTTGGCCATTTTTTTGCACCATTACAAAAATAGCATTTGTATTAAGAAGTAATTACATGATATATATAAAAAGAATTTGATTAGGTATATATGATTAGTTTTAATAGCACTAACTACTTATGTTTTAAATTCTTCTTTGTAACTTGGTGATTAATGCAAGCATTTTTAAACATACCTGTATTTATTTTTGTTACCCTGTTATTCTCTCACACAATTCAAACAAAACCCTCTAAAGTTTATATTATCAACGGTAATGCGCAAGGCACTACCTATCAGATTACCTATTTAGAAAAAGACAGCACAGTTGCTAAAATTCAGATAGATAGCATCTTTAATAGAATTGATAGTTCACTATCTTTATATAAGCCATATTCTCTCATAAATAAATTTAATAAATCGGAATGGGGCTGTGAATTGGATGATCATTTTATTAATGTTGTAAAAAAGGCAATTCAAGCATATAAAGAAACAAATGGTTCATTTGATATTACTGTTAAACGGTTAGTACAGGCATGGGGGTTTGGAGAACCAAAAAATAATTCTAAACCCGATTCAAGCTCCATTCTTGCATTACAAAAATGTACCGGCACATTTATGTTGAAATTAGATGAAAACAAATTAAGAAAACAAAACCCGTGTGTTCAAATTGACTGTAATGGAATTGCCCAGGGATATACTGTAGATGTAATTTCAGATTTTTTAGAAAAAAATTATATTAAAGATTATATGGTAGAATTAGGCGGAGAAATTAGAGTTAAAGGTAAAAACCAATTAGACAAGCAATGGAGAGTTGGTGTTGAAATGCCAGGTGTTGATGCTGATTTTCTTCCTGCAAAACATACAATTTACCTCAGTTCAGGAGCTGTTACAACTTCGGGTAATTATCGAAATTATTTTGTGAAAGATGGTAAAACATATTCTCATCTCATAAATCCTGTCACAGGTTACCCGGTAGACAATGGTATGATAAGTGTTACCGTAGTTGCCAAAGACGCCATTACTGCTGATGCGTTCGATAATGGGTTTATGATAATGGGTGTAAAAAAATCTTTGAAGTTTTTAGCTCATAAAAAAGACATGGAAGCTTACTTTGTTTATAAAAAGGAAGATGGAACCATTAGTGATACTGCAACCACCGGTTTTTATAAATATCTAAAAATTAAAAATTAAACTGATGAAACGTCGGGAGTTCATAAAAAATTCGGGCATGTTGGCTGGGGGTCTTTATATCTCAAAATCATTTGATGGATTTGGAGCAATGCACTCCGGGAAAATAAATATTGGTATCATCGGTTGTGGCGATAGGGGTAAAGGCATCATGTCAGTAATGAAAGATTTAAGCGATATTTTTAATGTTGTAGCAATATGTGATGTACTCGATTTTCGATTTGCTGAAGCCAAAAAAATTATGCCTTCAGATAACATCAAAACATATACTGACTATCGCCGCTTGCTCGATGATAAAAATGTTCACGCTGTTGTAAATGCCACGCCATTATTTCTTCACTTTCAAATCTCTTCTGACGCACTAAAAGCCGGCAAGCATATTTATCATGAAAAAACGATGGCATTCACTATCGATCAGAGTTTAGCATTTATAAAATTAGTACACTCAAAACCGGCGCAGGTTTTCCAGGTAGGCCATCAATACCGTTCGGTTCCCCTTTATGCCAGAGTGAAAGAAATGATTGAAAAAGATTATTTGGGAAAAGTTACACAGATAGATTGTAGATGGGACCGCAATTCTACATGGCGCCGGGCTGTGCCCAATATTTCTTTGGAACGCCAGATCAACTGGCGGATGTATAAGGAATATTCGGGAGGGTTAGCCGCCGAATTATTGTCACACCAGATTGATTTCATCAACTGGGCTTTTAATGCGACACCTCAAACTGTTATAGCAACGGGAGGGATAGATTTTTATAAAGATGGCCGGGAAACCTTTGATAATATTCAGGTATTACTCAGGTATAAAGAAGGTATGATCGGTAATTTTGGTGCCACGCTTGGAAATGAACGGGAAGGTTATATTTTTAAAATAAAAGGCACAAAAGGTACTGTTGAATTAAAAGTGAATGACGGTTATTTTTATCCTGAAAACAAAACCCGTAAAACGTTGGAAACAGTTGATGGTGTTACAGGCGCTACCAAAATTGAATGGACAAAAGAAGGAGGCATACCAATATTGAAAGAAAAATCTACAAAGGATGGTACCTGGTATGCTTTGAAGGAATTTTATGAGTGTATTCTTAATAAAAAATTGCCATCATCCAATGTATATACCGGTTCTAAAACAGCAATTATTGTGAAACTTGCTAATGATTCAATGTATCAAAATAAAATTTATGACTGGAAGCCGGAATACAATGTTGAACAGAAGTCTTAATTAAATTTTATTGTAAACATAGTTGTGCCTTTAGTTGCTACATTAAAGAAATTCTGATATTTTTATAGTTATAAAAATAACTGCTATTACCGAATGCGAAAATTGAGCTTTTGTTTAATAAACTTTATTTTATTGTTGAACGTTTGCGCATTTTCGCAAAAAAAGGAAATTACATTTACTAATCCCCTTTTACCTTCCGGAGCCGATCCTTGGAGCATTCATAAAGACGGGTATTATTATTACACTCACACTTTAGGCGACAGCATTGTTATCTGGAAAACAACAGATCTTGCAGCCCTTAAAACTGCAGAGCGAAAAACCATATTTGTTCCGCCGCCAAACACTTATTATTCTAAACAATTGTGGGCACCGGAAATCCATTTTATCAATAAAAAATGGTACGTTTATTTTGCAGCAGATGATGGGAACAACAACAATCACCGCATGTATGTGTTGGAAAATGCATCGCCTGATCCGTTATCAGGAAATTGGAATTTTAAAGGAAAAGTTTCAGATCCTTCTGATAAATGGGCAATTGATGGAAGTGTTTTTACCTTTCGCAAAAACTTATATATGGTATGGTCAGGATGGGAGGGAGACAAAAATGGACAGCAGGATATTTATATTGCAAAAATGAAAAATCCCTGGACCATCGATGGGGAAAGAATAAGAATATCCAGCGCTGTTTATGATTGGGAAAGGCATGGTGATTTAAATGATGCAAATAATCCACCGCATGTGAATGTTAATGAAGGGCCTCAAATATTAAAACACAAAAAGAAATTTTATTTAATTTATTCTGCCAGTGGCTGCTGGACAGAAAATTATAGTTTAGGAATGCTATCATTTACAGGGAAGAAAAATTTATTGGATTCTTCATTATGGTTAAAATCACCTCAACCTGTATTTGACCAGTCACCGGAAAATGGCGTCTATGCGCCGGGTCACAATTCTTTTTTTAAATCCCCTGATGGTAAAGAAGACTGGATATTATATCATGCTAATTCAGCTCCGTCTCAAGGTTGTGGCAAATTTCGTTCACCAAGGGCACAACGTTTTACCTGGAATAAAAAAAGAATTCCGTATTTTGGCGAACCTGTAAAAGCGGGTATTTCCATAAAAGCTCCCGGGCAAAAACAATTTTAAAATATAAAAGATGAATCCAAAAAATTTTATTAGGCCAGTAAACAGTTTGTTCTTTCTTTTATTCTTCATTTTATTCGGAGAGGTTGAAGCCCAAAAATTAAAACCGCAAAAAACAGCCATTGAAGCTCAAGTGCGGGGCAAACTTTGGACTCCGGAAAAAGCCTGGGCATGGTATAATGAACATAAATGGATGACAGGCGCAAATTTTTTACCAAGCACTGCCATTAACCAGTTGGAAATGTGGCAGGCAGCAACATTTGATAGTGCTACAATTGATCGTGAACTTGGATGGGCTGAAAACATAGGGTTCAATACCATGCGAGTATACTTACATAGTGTAGCATGGAAACAGGATCCGCAAGGATTTAAAGCAAGAATGGACAAATTTTTAAATATTGCAAGCAGGCATGGAATTAAAACACTGTTTGTTTTTTTTGATGATGTTTGGAATAAAATTCCTCTAGCGGGGAAGCAACCAGAACCAAAGCCGGGTGTACATAATTCAGGTTGGGTGCAAGACCCGGGACAGCCACTGTCAAATGATACAACACTCTTTCCGGAACTTGAAAAATATGTTACAGATGTTTTAACCCGATTTAAAAGTGATAAACGTATTTTGCTTTGGGATCTGTATAACGAACCGGGCAATTCAGGTAAAAAAGATTCTTCATTACCACTTCTAAAAAAAGTATTCAGTTGGGCAAGGGCTGTTAATCCCGATCAACCCATAAGCGTAGGTTTATGGGATTGGAGTTTTGAAAAACTTAATGCTTTTCAATTACAAAATTCAGATGTGGTTACATATCATAATTATGAAGATCAAAATTGGCATCAACGAACGCTTGAGTTATTAAAAGCAAGTGGACGTCCTCTCATCTGTACGGAATATATGGCAAGAACCCGAAACAGCCGGTTCTCCAATATATTACCTATGCTAAAAAAGCAAAATATTGGGGCTATCAATTGGGGTTTTGTTGCAGGAAAGAGTAACACCATCTATGCATGGGATACGCCCATACCCACCGGTGATCAACCAATAGAATGGTTCCATGATATTTTTTTTAAAGATGGCACTCCTTATCGTAATGATGAAGTGAATTTGATAAAAAAACTGAATGTTGGGAATAAATAATTTTGTATTGTAATGTTATAGAAATAATTTTTTTAATTTTTATACGAGAATAATTTTCGTGAAGCCAAATAAATAAATATGATAAGACAATTTATTATCCTCTTTGCTGCCGTATATTTTTTGAGTTGCGGAGAGAATACCAAAAGTACCAATGCTTCTACCTCAATATCAGATACAAACGCCATGAAAATTTCGCTCCCCAATAAAAAGCTTTTTCAGGATAGTATTAATGGTAAATTGACTGATTTGTATATTTTAAAAAATAAAAATGGAATGACTGCCGCCATAACAAATTATGGAGGACGTTTAGTTGGTTTATGGGTGCCCGATAACAGTGGGAGGTTAATAGATGTTGTGGTTGGTCTCGGTAGTGTACAGGATTATATTAAATCAACAGAGCCATATTTTGGAGCCACTATTGGCCGTTATGGCAACCGTATTGCGAAAGGTAAATTTTCTATTGATGGCAAGGAGTATACATTGTTTACGAACAATGGCCCAAACTCATTACACGGAGGTAAGAATGGATTTCAATATGTTGTGTGGGATGCTACTCAACCTAACGATTCTACATTAGAACTTTTCTATCTTTCAAAAGATATGGAAGAGGGCTACCCGGGAAATTTAAATGCAAAAGTTACATATACCATTACAAATAATAACGAAGTTAAAATCGATTACAAAGCAACTACAGATAAAAAAACCATTGTGAATTTGACAAACCATGCATTTTTTAATTTAAATGGGGAGGGAAGTGGAACGATTAACAATCATGTTTTACAAATTAATGCAGATAGATATACGCCGGTAGATTCTACTTTAATACCTATAGGAACGAATGAACTGGTTACCGGTACTCCTTTTGATTTTAGAAATGCTGTTACCATAGGTTTACGATTAGAAGAGCAAAATGAACAACTTAAAAATGGAGATGGTTACGATCACAATTATGTATTAAGTGATAAAACTTCCGGATTTAACACTGCAGCAATGGTTACAGGTGATAAGTCAGGAATTTTAATGACGGTAACCACACAAGAGCCCGGCCTGCAATTTTATGGAGGAAATTTTATGCAAAGCAAAAACACTTTCAAGGGTGGATCGAAAGATGATTTTAGAACGGCTTTTTGTTTAGAGGCTCAGCATTTTCCTGATAGCCCTAACCAGCCTGCATTTCCTTCAACTATCCTGGAACCGGGAAAAACGTATCAAACATCATCAGTATACCGGTTTTCAGTAAAAAAATAAAAAAATTAATTACAATCTTTAGCTATTCAAACTAACTCATCCACTCAATTCTTAGTATGCTTAAAACAGCCGACATAATTGTTTTTGTGATCTATTTTATCATTGTGGCTTCTTATGGTATATGGATTTACAGGAGAAAGAAAAAAATAAAGGAAACCTCAACAGATTTTTTCCTTGCAGAAGGGTCGCTTACGTGGTGGGCTATTGGCGCTTCTTTAATTGCATCAAACATTTCTGCAGAACAGTTCATAGGTATGTCGGGTAGTGGTTTTAAATTAGGACTTGCTATTGCCGCGTATGAGTGGTTAGCTGCTGCATCGTTAGTTATTGTTGCTGTGTTTTTTATGCCTATCTATTTAAAGAACCGCATATTTACAATGCCCCAATTTTTAAAAACCCGATATAATGAAACGGTTGCTTTGATCATGGCAATATTCTGGTTATTCCTTTACATAACAGTTAACCTAACCTCAATATTATACTTAGGTACACTGGCTATAAACAATTTAGCAGGCGGAAATAATTTTCATTTAATTATGATGGGCCTCGCTTTTTTTGCTTTGATAATTACATTAGGGGGCATGAAAGTGATTGGTTATACAGATGTGATACAGGTTGTTGTATTGATTATTGGAGGTTTGGTTACCAGCTATATTGCACTAACGCTTGTATCAGAAAACCTCGGTTATGGAAAAGATGTGCTGGCAGGCTTTAATGGATTGCTGGAAAAAGCCCCTGATCATTTTAAAATGATATTTGATAAGCCTACTGCTACATCAACTAAAGAACAAGTCTCCAACTATGTTGATCTGCCCGGTGTTGCTATGCTTATTGCAGGTATGTGGGTGGCCAATTTAAATTACTGGGGATGTAATCAATATATTACGCAACGTGCTTTGGGGGCTGATCTGACTACTGCCAGAAAGGGTATTTTGTTTGCTGCTTTCTTAAAGTTGATGATGCCATTGATAGTTGTGCTTCCCGGGATTGCAGCATATGTTCTTTATAAAAACGGCGGGCTGCAAAACGAAATGTTGACAAATGGTGAATTTAGAAATGACAATGCATATTCCGCAATTCTTACTTTTTTGCCTACGGGTTTAAAAGGCTTATCTATGGCTGCATTAACGGCGGCTATCGTGGCATCTTTAGCAGGTAAAGCCAATAGTATCTCTACCATATTTACACTTGATATTTATAAAAAATATATCAGTAAAAATGCTCCTGATAATCGAATGGTATTAATCGGCAGGGCTGCAGTAATCGTTTCGCTTATTTTGGCAATTGTTGTTAACTGGAAAGATTCTCTAGGCATAGGTGGTGAGGGAGGATTTTTATTTATTCAAAAATATACAGGCTATATTTCTCCGGCTATTTTTGCTGTTTTTTTACTTGGATTTTTTTGGAAGCGTGCCACTGCTACAGCGGCTATTGCGGGAATAATAGGGGGCGTTGCTTTGATGATTTTATTTGATAAATTTTTACCTGGATGGTTCCCCGAAACACCTTTATACACTTCATTCATGAATGCACAGGGAGTTTACGAAATCCCTTTCCTAATAAGTATGGGTTGGGTATTCTTTTTAACCGTACTATTAATGGTGATAATAAGTTTGTTAGATAAAAAGGGTAGTGAAAAGATAAATGCTTTGGAAGTTGATACATCAATGTTCAAAGTATCACCAGGTATACTCACCATGATCATTATTATTGTTGGTATTTTGTTAGCGCTCTACATTCGTTTTTGGTAAGAATCGATGTGGTAAATTCTCATGAAATTTTTTTTTATTTTTTTACTGTTCACTTTTTTATGTACAGCAAGCTTTGCTCAACAACGTACAAAAAAATTAATAGTAATAACATTAGATGGTTACAAGTGGAAAGAATTATTTAGGGGCGCAGATTCTTCATTATTATTAAATAAAGAATTCACTTCACAAGATTCAGCCTCGAAAATAAAAATTATGGGAGTGAAAATATTCAGAAAAGAAGAGAAAAACTATTGCCCTTTTTCTGGAATATCATTGCCAAAAAAGGCAAGTATATGGTAATCGGGAATATGGAAATTATGTTGACGTTGAGAACAGGTATTGG
>MWVW01000226.1_pt1 | contig 13450 bp, 14 predicted proteins | sample 1047191 | NCBI WGS metagenome assembly MWVW01 (sample SAMN06349985, study PRJNA376086) | soil metagenome | isolation source: MtG22-5 sample Antarctic (ecotone) | place: Antarctica
ATGTAAGGCTGTCCATTTTCATATCTTCCTTTTTTACCAAAAGTTAAATCATTAGGGATTTTTGCAAAATCCGTTTCACTCTCAGATACATTTAAAACACTGGGTTTCTTTTTAAATAAACTTAAGAAACCCTGCAAACCAATCTTAACATAACGCTTAATTATAGGACTTTTCATTATTCTGTTTTTTTAAGCAAGTGCCTGCTAAGTTGCATTAAACCCAAAGAAAGAAATGCATAACTGCCTATATTACAGCGTTAAAGCAAATTAATTGAATTAGATTAAGTGAAGGTGAATTAGAAGAGAACGGTAAGAATAATAGCAATGGTTCCCAAGGCTATAAATAAACCAATTATAATAAAATTAAAACTCTTTTTTATCATGTAACAATAGTAGACTTAAATATTAAGAAAACGAATATGATTTAATTAGATGCATAATGGCTAACGTCGTAGCGATTAATAAAATCAATAATATTATTATTAAACTGTTCTTCTTCTCCAAATAATATTTTATGCCTGATCGGAAAAACATAAACAGGAAAGTCTTTTAATTCACTTTCAAACTTTGCAAGACGAACGCCGTCTTTCTCAGTAGTAAGTATTATTTTATTTTCTGAATCTATCTTTTCAAATTGATCTTTTATATCTCTTAAGTCATCAATTGTAAAAATATGATGATCTCTAAACCGCATCATATCATAAGTAGCAGCATATGTATTTAATATCTCTTTTATGGGTTTTGGATTAGCTATACCACATATCAATAAAATATTTGTATCAGGCGATAAAAATTTCTCATTTTTATTAAATAAATGGTAAGGACTCCCATATTCAATTTTTGTAAAAAATATTTTTTGATGAGGCAATGGCTTTATTTCATCTGTCAGATTATCTTTTTCTTCTTCAGTAAGGTGAGATTTACATTTGGTTACAATAATTATATCCGCTCTTTTATAGCTGGCTTTTATATCTCTTAAATTACCTGCCGGTAAAATGAAATCCCTGGTAAATAAATCCCTGTATTCTGTAAGTAATATATTCAACCCCGCTTTTACCTGCCTATGCTGAAAAGCATCATCTAATATAATAACTTTTGTTGCAGGCTTATCATGCAGTAACTGAGGAATTGAAGCCAACCTGTCTTCAGCAACAGAAACTGTTATATCAGGAAATTTTTTATAGAATTGCATTGGTTCATCCCCTATGTCTAAAGCAGTTGTATTTTTGTCGGCTATGGCAAAACCTTTTGTTTTTCTTTTATAACCCCTGCTCATGGTGGCTGTTTTATAATTCTCTTTCAAAAGTCTTATAAGATATTCCACCATAGGTGTTTTACCGGTACCCCCTATGGCAAGATTGCCTACGCAAATAATGGGGAAATTAAATGATGCAGATTTGAAAATATTTATGTCGTATAATTTATTACGAAGCCAGATAATAAAACCATATAATACTGACAATGGAAGTAAAATAAATCTGAAACTTTTTAGCATCAGCTTTAATTTTTTTCAGCTTTATAAACATCCGCAAACTCTTTTGTTCTATCTAATACTTTTTTTGCAAATGGACATGTTGCATTAATTATGAACGAATTTTTTCTTGCAAAGTCAACTGCGGCAGAAACCAATTGCTTGCCAATACCTTTGCCACCAAGGCTTTCATCAACTTCTGTGTGCAGTATTAGTAAAGTATTATCCTTTACCCGGTAATCTAGTTCAGCTTTGGTATCATTATCTTCATCAATATAAAAACGGCCTGTATTCTCAGCTGTTTCCTGTTGCATGTTCATAGTGTAATTATTAAAATGTATAAATAGCATTTGGCGTTATACAATAATGCAGCGGAATATCCTGTGAATTGATGTTATCAATGATGGCTTCGGGGTCAAAAAAACTAAGTCCTACCCGCATCACATTGCTATTACATTGCTCAAAAAATTTATCATAAAAACCTTTGCCATAGCCAACACGATAACCATTCTTGTCAAATGCCAATAAGGGCGTAATTACAAGGTCTATTTCAGCGGCATCTGCTTTTTCACCTTTAACAGGTTCAATTATGCCGAATGAATTCGGACTCATTTCAACATCATCATTAAAAATATAATGCCTCATCTCCCCTACATCTAAATTTATCTTAGGTACAACAACTTTTAATCCCGGATTCTTAAATCTCAGATAGCCGATTATGTTTCCCGTATCTACTTCATTTTGATCTTTAATATCAAGGTAGGTATGAACGCACTTAATAAAAGGAAGATCGAGCTTTTGAAAATTAATAAGAATCAGGTCTGTCCAGCGTTGTTTGTCCTTCCATGAAATCTGTTTTCTTTTTTCTTTATATATTTTTCTCAGTGCTGCCTTCGTCACAATAAGTATTTAATTGTTTATAAAGATAGAAAAAACAGTGGTGCCATAGTTTCGCTGGGTTTTAAACTGCGAAAAAGTTTTATAACTATTTGCAGGCGTATGCTCCAGAACAAACCATCCATTGGGGTTTAATATATTTTTTTTAAATATAATTTTTGGAAGCTCATCAATTGTGGTAAGTGCATACGGAGGACCTGCAAAAATAAGATCAAAGGTTTCAGTACATTGTTGCAGAAAATTAAATACATCCATCCTGATCAACTTAAAATTTTGAAAACCTAATACGGCTGAATTCTTTTTAATAAACTCACACATTACCTGATCTTTTTCAACAATAGTAAGATCAGCCGCACCTCTTGATGCCAGCTCATAACTTATGCTGCCTGTGCCACCAAAAATATCAAGTGTCCTGAGTACTGAAATATCAAGATTATTTTCAATGATATTAAAAAGTCCTTCTTTGGCTATATCAGTAGTTGGTCTTGTATATGGCATTTTCGCCGGCGGCGTTATTTTTCTTCCCTTATGTGTACCGCTGATTATACGCATACTGCAAGGGAGTACAAATAACTGAAATTATGAGATGGGAGATCTTTAAGTTCCTTCACGAATTCATATTCTGCAGGTAATGAATCAAATCTTATATTCGGAAAATAATTACTGATCTCACTAAGTAATTCAGAATTTGCTTCCACCCTCCCTCCTATATATAAAGGCATATTATCAAGATCAAATTGATGGCAAATATGCAGTAAATGATAAACAATATCAGTACCTGATCTGTATGGGTAAGTGTGGATGAGTTGTAATTCATTATTTTTAATAACTACAGCAATAAATGTATCCTTGTAAAAGATCAATCTTATCAATTCTTCCGGCGTAAAATTTTGTTTCGCCAACAAAGAGTAATGATGATTTATAGCCGCAAAAGGAAACTGATCAACTATTGCACGATGAAGATTGACAGGCATTCTGTAAACATTATATATTTTTTTATCTGCAATTAAATCAGTTGCAATCGAATTATCATAAATATCTCCATAAAGATCATTGAGCAGTAAAGTATTTTCACCGGATACATATAATTCTTCAGGAAGCAAGACACATTCTTCTCCGGTAAACGATATAAAAACTTTCTTATAGTTTTTACTTAGCAAAGGCTGTTCATGAAAAATATTTTTTAACTGCTCTGAAATATCAGCATCTTTAGTAAAATAAAAAACTGACAGGCCATAAAACTTTTTATCAACATCATTTTCAAAAACATAGGAAAAGCTGCTTGTGCTTATCTCACAAATCAGATTTGTTTGCTGAAAAAAAATGGCTTCGGGTATAATTTCAATAGCAGGCTTCAAAACTGAAATAATTATTTGCGGCAAATTACAACAATAGGTTAATCCTTATAAAAATTTATCCTCTTATACGTGTAAACCAAAGTAACTGATTAACCGATTAACGGATTATGTTTGCAAACTTTTATGAGCATCGCCATTGATAAAAGCTTACAGGTAAAAATAACCAACCGGCAAATATTAAAAATAGCATTGCCTGTTTCTGTTGCCCTTATAATTCCCAATATAAATTTTATTACCAATAATATTTTTTTAGGAGGCCTGGGAGAAAGAGAGCTTGGAAATGCAGGTACCACCGGGGTATATTATTTGATCCTGATGATAAGTGGTAATGGACTCAGCAATGCATTACAGGTTTTAATATCAAGGCACGGAGGCGAAGGAAATATAACAGCTATAAACAAAGTATTTGCCCAGGGAATGCGTATTGCCTTACAATTTGCATTAGCGGGGATGCTGATTACATGGTTTATTGCACCCCTTTGCTTAAAGCCATACATAAAGCCAGAGAACTTTGAAATGGAAATAGAGTTCTTACGAATCCGGGTACTGGGCCTACCCTTCTTATATTTATTTCAGTGCGGCAATGCATTTTTAATAAGTACGCTCAATAGCAGGTTTATGATGATTGGGATGATAGGTGAAGCGTTAATAAATATCTTTTTTGATTATACTTTGATCTATGGTGCACTTTCATTTCCGCAATTGGGTTTTAATGGCGCTGCTGTTGCATCTGTAATTGCTGAAATTTCAGGGATGTTAATAGTGTATACCGTAATTTTTAAAAAAGGATTAAAAAAGAAATTTAATCTCTTCTCTGATTTCTCATATCACAAAACAACCAGCAGATCCATTTTGAAAATTGCAGCGCCTTTGGTTGGCCAGTTTTCAATAAGTTTAATTACATGGTTGGTATTTTTTATTTTATTAGAGAATTATGGTGAAAGAGCAAAAGCCATATCAAATGCAATGCGTAATGTATTTGGCTTTGTGGGAATTTTTATATGGGCCTTTGCAAGCACTACCAATATTATGATCAGTAATTTAATTGGACAGGGTTTGCAAAACAAAGTAATAAACGCTATAAATAAAATAATGCTTCTCAGTATTTCTTCTGCTGTTATTATGCTTGCTGTATTAAATATATTTCCTGTCCAGTTCTTACAATTATTTAATCAAAGCGATGCTTTTATTGAGGAAGCCATTCCTGTGGTTAGAATTGTTTCTTTGGGTATGCTTATAATGAGTGTGGCTGTAATATGGCTTAATGCAGTTACAGGGACAGGCAAAACAAAAATGAACTTATTGATAGAGTTTATTGCAATAATTTGTTACCTCATTTACATATACATAATTATGGTAAGGTTCAAACTGTCTCTAACAATGGCATGGACAAATGAAATTATTTATTGGATAGTAATATTTGCCGTATCATTTTGGTTTATTAAGAGCGGTAGATGGGAAAGCAAGATTCCTGCTGTCTGAACCCGTAAAATCGGAGCAAGTAGATTTTGGATGACTTTGCAAAACCTGGTAAATTTAAACTTCGTAAAGCAGCAAGTTGTGTGAATATCATTACGAACCTTATGGAAATGCTTACAACCTTTACTTTGAACAATTTACTTATGAATTAGATATTAAAGAGATAGTGATGTACAACAAGCTGGATGAACATGCAATGTCCAGTCATGATATGGATATTTTAGAATACACAGGCGAAGAGCTTACTTTAAGAAGAGGAGACAGAGGTAAGTATAATCTACCGATACCTCATTGGAAGTATATTTGGTTTGATTAAAAAAAATGGCAACTGGAATTACACGGTATGCGAAAAACGTCAATACTCAACTAAAATCTGCCTTAAAGTCAGAGGGATTAAAGTTTAAGATTAATTCTAAAAAAAATTAGAACTCTTTGTGCCAGCTTACACCAACAGATCCTTCAATTCCTTCAATAGGCGGATGGGTTTTTTTGAGTGATATATTAATTCGCCTTACGTAATCATATTTTTCATGAATTGTATTACCAATATCCATTACAACTGTTTCTAATAGCTTCGATGGAATAAGCATTCTTTCCTTTATTATTTCAAAAATCTCAACATAATTTATCGTTTGAGATAGGGAATTAATTATTTCATGTTCTTCATGAAACTGAACCTCCGCATTCACCTCATATTCATTTCCCAACAATTTTTCTTCTTCCTGTACTCCGTGATAAGAATAAAATTTTAAATTATATAAATGGATTGTGATCAAGGTTTAAGGTTTAGGGTTTACTTGAATATTGAGTGTTGTTTGTTGAGTGCCTGCCTGTCCGGTAGGCAGGTTGAATATTAATTTTAAAAAAATAATCAAATCAGCACTTCAGGGAGTTAGCGGGCACTTAAATACCTTTCCGCATCCAATGCCGCCATACATCCTGTACCGGCGGCTGTTACTGCCTGCCTGTAAACTTTATCCTGAAGGTCACCTGCAGCAAATATACCTTCAATATTTGTTCTTGATGTTCCCGCAATGGTTTTAATATACCCGCTTTCATCCATGTCAAGCCATCCTTTAAATATCTGCGAGTTTGGAGTATGCCCGATAGCTACAAAAAAAGCACTTACCGGAATCACCATTTTTTCTTCGGTAACATTATTCCTTATTCTAATTGAATCAACTTTATTATCTCCTAAAACTTCATCTACCTCTGTGTTCCAGTAAATTTTTATATTAGGTGTTTTCAATACCCTTTCCTGCATTACTTTACTGGCCCTCATTTCTGCTTTCCTTACCAGCATATGTATTACACTGCATATTTTACTTAAATACAAAGCCTCTTCTGCTGCTGTATCACCTGCACCAACAATGGCAACTTCTTTTCCTTTAAAAAAAAATCCATCACATACTGCGCAGGCACTAACGCCATAACCATTTAAACGTTGTTCGCTTTCAAGGCCCAGCCATTTTGCACTGGCGCCTGTACTTAAAATAACTGTATCGGCATCTAGCCATTTTTCTTCATCAATCTGTACTTTAAAAGGTGGTGCTGTAAAATCAACATTGGTTGCCAATCCATAGCGTATATCTGTGCCCATTCTTTTAGCCTGCTTTTCAAAATTTATCATCATATCAGGCCCCTGGATTCCATCGGGATATCCGGGATAATTTTCAACATCCGTTGTAATAGTAAGCTGCCCTCCCGGTTGTATTCCCTGGTACAAAACCGGTTTCAGGTTGGCTCTTGCCGCATAAATTGCTGCTGTATATCCGGCAGGTCCCGAGCCAATAATTAAACAATTTATGTGTTCATTGGTGTTGTTATTCTCCATAAAAAATAAAATTCAAATATACATTTAAGAGGTTACAAAAAACTTTTAAGGTTTAATGTTTAGAAGTTTAAGAGGTTTAAAAAAGTTTACGGATTATAGAACATAAATCATGGTTAAGATAAAATAAAAAACCCTCCAAAAAAATTGAAGGGCTTTATTAAGATTGTTCTAAGAATTTTAACCTAAATAAGCTTTTAAAGCGCTGCTGTATCTTGCTTTCTGTAAACGCTTGATGGCTCTTTCTTTTATCTGGCGGATACGCTCTTTGGTAAGATCATATTTCTGACCAATTTGCTCAATGGTTGTACCGTTTTCACCGTCCAAACCAAAATAGGCATTTACAATTTCAGCCTCACGTGGACTAAGAGATTTTAATACACGACGAATTTCATTTTTCAATGAATCGTGCATTACATCTTCATCAGTTTCGCCTGGGCCTTTTAAAAGGTCACCCATTGCTACATCCTCAGCTTCATGCACCGGTGCATCAAGCGAAGTGTGACGGGTGTTGCTTTGGAAAATGTTATTAATTTCTGTTTCGCTCATTTCAAGAATTTCGGAAAGCTCTTCTGTAGAAGGTTCTCTTTCATGTTCCTGTTCAAAAGCCATATAGGCTTTATTTGCTTTGTTATAGGTGCCAATTTTGTTTTGAGGCAAGCGGACTAATCTGCCCTGCTCTGCCAGTGCCTGTAGTATAGATTGGCGAATCCACCAAACTGCGTATGAGATAAATTTGAAACCTTTTGTTTCATCGAAGCGTTGTGCCGCTTTAATTAAGCCGAGGTTGCCCTCGTTGATCAAATCACTTAATGATAAACCCTGGTGCTGGTACTGTTTTGCAACTGAAACTACGAAACGTAGGTTGGCTGTTGTGAGGCGCTCTAAAGCTCTCTGGTCGCCCATTTTAATTTTCTGTGCTAAAATAGTTTCCTCTTCCGGGGTTATCATCCCAATTTTAGAAATTTCCTGCAGATACTTTTCTACCGCTTGTGAGTCCCGATTGGTAATCTGCGTAGCAATTTTAAGTTGCCTCATGTATATTTATTATTAATTAACTAAACTCTTATATTGACAGAATAGGTTGGGGAAATGTTGCAAAAGATAAGTTAAGGAGTATCCAATCTTTAGAATCATTAATGCAAATTTACTATTCAAATTCCGTATTTCATAGCTTTTGAACTCAAAAACTGTCTTGAACCTTGATTTCTATGATTTTCGGATTAATAAGATTAAGAGTGGTAATTAGTAATGTTTTAAATTCGCTTTATTTTATCCTGTTAATCTTTATAATCCCATAAATCATGGTTCAGAAATGATAGATTTAAGATCAGACACATTTACCAAACCCAGCCCGGGAATGCTACAGGCAATGTTTTCTGCTGAAGTAGGAGACGACGTTTTTGGAGAAGATCCAAGCGTAAATAAACTGGAATCGTTATCGGCTGAAATGTTTGACATGGAGTCCTCCCTTTTTTGCCCCACCGGAACTATGACCAATCAAATTGCTATAAAATGCCATACGCAGCCCGGGGATGAAGTTATATGTGACAAGCTTAGCCATGTTTATATTTATGAGGGTGGCGGAATAGCCTTTAATTCAGGAGCGCAGGTAAAAGCTATAAATGGGGAAAGGGGAAAAATTACAGCAGAACAAATTTTAAACTCGATTAATCCTGATGATGTTCATAAACCAAGAACCAGTTTGGTTTCTTTAGAAAATACGTCCAACCGGGGAGGGGGTAGTTGTTATGAATTTACTGATATTCAAAGAGTTAAAGAGATCTGTCTTTTAAATAATTTAAAGCTCCATTTAGATGGGGCCAGGTTATTTAATGCTTTGTCAACAACCAATGAGTCTCCGAAACAATATGGGGAAATTTTCGACAGTATATCTATTTGTTTAAGCAAAGGTTTGGGAACCCCCATAGGAAGTGTTTTGTTAGGCAATAGAGAATTAATAAAACAGGCAAGAAGGGTAAGAAAAGTTTTTGGGGGCGGGATGAGGCAAGCAGGGTTTATGGCAGCAGCCGGAGTTTATGCGTTGGAGCATAACATTCAGAGATTAGAAGTTGACCATATCCATGCGAAGCGGGTTGCGGAAGCACTATTGAAAAAAGAATTTACAGGTAAAATGCTTCCTGTTGAAACCAATATTATCATATTTGAGGTGTTAGCAGAATTTTACTCAGCTAATTCTTTTGCCGGAGCTTTAAAAAAATATGACATAAAGGTGTTGCCAATATCCTCAAATCAAATAAGGATGGTGTTTCACCTGGACGTAACCGAGGAAATGATAAAGCAAATGCTGGAGACAATAACTTACCTATAATTAATTAAAATATCCTACTTATGTTCCCAAAAGTAAATCCTACCACAACAGCCGCATGGAAGCAATTAAAAAATCATTATGAGGAAATAAAACACACCCATCTTAAAGAAATATTTAAAGAAGAAGATAACAGGTTTACAAAATATTCTCTATCTATCCCGGATATTATCTGGGATTATTCTAAAAATATACTTACAGATAAAACAGTACAACTCTTATTACAACTGGCAAAAGAATGCGAATTACCTTCTGCTATTGAAGCAATGTTTAATGCAGAAAAAATCAATGAAACAGAAGATCGTGCGGTTCTGCATACGGCCTTAAGAAATTTCTCAGGTAAACCTGTTTTACTGGATGGGAAAGATGTAATGCCGGAAATTAAAAAAGTACTTGGACAGATGAATGATTTTTGCAGGAAAGTACACGATGGAACATGGAAGGGCTATTCGGGTAAAAGAATAAAATATATAGTAAACATTGGTATAGGTGGCAGTGATCTTGGGCCGGTAATGGTAACGGAAGCTTTAAAGCCTTATTGGGTTAAAGGAATTCAGTGCTACTTTATTAGCAATATTGATGGAAGTCATATTGCTGAAGTATTAAAAAAAGTGACTCCGGAAAAAACATTATTTCTTATTGCCTCTAAAACATTTACTACGCAGGAAACAATTACCAATGCTTATACTGCGAGAGAATGGTTTTTAAAAGAAGCATTGGATGAAAAATTTATTGCAAAGCATTTTGTGGCATTAAGTACTAATTCACAGGCTGTAAAAGAGTTTGGAATTGATGAAGAGAACATGTTTGTATTTTGGGATTGGGTTGGAGGAAGGTATAGCATGTGGAGTGCTATCGGCTTATCGATTGCTTTAACCATTGGCTATGATAATTTTGAAGAGCTTTTAAAAGGTGCTCATGAAATAGATAAACATTTTCAGGAAAAATCATTCGATAAAAACATCCCTGTATTAATGGGATTGATAAGCATTTGGTATCTGAATTTTTATGGTGCCAGGTCAGAAGCAGTCCTACCTTATGATCAATACATGCACCGCTTTGCTGCATATTTTCAACAGGCAAATATGGAAAGCAACGGGAAGTTTGTTGACAGAAACGGGGAAAAAATAAATTACTCAACAGGCCCTGTAATATGGGGAGAACCCGGAACTAATGGCCAGCATGCATTCTATCAATTGATACACCAGGGAACACAGTTAATTCCTTGTGATTTTATTGCACCTGTAATTACACATAACCCTCTTGGCCTTCACCATAAAATATTATTGAGCAATTTTTTTGCACAAACAGAAGCACTGATGAATGGTAAAACGAAGGAAGAATTAGCAGCAGAAAATGTTCCTGCAGCATTAATACCTTATAAAACTTTTGAAGGAAACAGGCCAACGAATTCCTTCCTCATAAAAAAGATCACTCCTTTTACTTTGGGAGAGTTAATTGCTCTTTATGAACATAAAATTTTCGTTCAGGGAGTTATCTGGAATATTTACAGCTTTGATCAATGGGGTGTTGAGCTGGGAAAACAACTCGCCAAAAAAATACTTCCTGAATTAGAAACTGAGTCAGATATTACCTCTCATGATGCATCTACTAACGGGTTGATTAATGCGTTTAAACAGTTGAGACAGTAGTCAGAACTAAGATTTATAGGATTAGAGGATTTTTAGAATAGAATTTATTAAATTGTAATTCAGAAAAATATTACAATATGAAATATTCAATTGTTTTTTGTTTTCTTTTAATAACTATAAACATGGCGAAATCACAATCACTATTACTTAAAATTAAAAAAAATTCTGACGAATCTTTTAAATATAATCCCGAAAAATATTTTGATAAAATAGATTATAAGCTTTTGACAGATCCCAAAAAAGTAGGAACTTTTATGATGATGGATTTTCTATCGGAAAAAATGTATTTATATCAAAAGCTAAATGGGAAAGAGTTTATACAACCCTTAGATGAAATACTTACCCCCGTTACAAAACAACGAACTCTTGTAGTTGATAGTCTTCCCAAAACGCAGGCAAAATTTTTGTACGAGACTAAAAAAGGAAAAGTGTATACCCTCCCATTATATAACCTGCCTTGTCTGGTTCCTGATATAAATTCAAATATGCCTATTGCAAAATCGAATCTTAAAGGGTATAAAAAAATGCCTAATGCATTTCCGGAACAAAAACTCATTCCATCAGAAAGCTTAATTGAGCCCTACTACAAAAAATAAAAATCCCTCCGCTATTGGGGAGGGATCTAAGCATTTGGTTCTGGTTTGCTCACCATTTATCTACTTCCTCATCTTTTGGCTTTACATCAAGTTCTGGTGTAGCAGCAGGTGCAATTCCGGTAGCAGAACTATCAATCTCTTTAGCATCAGACTCTTCAGGAGCAACATTATTTTCTGAGGTAATATTTTGTGAACCTTCATTGTTCTCACCTCCCTCATATGGGGTATCATGATTAAATGCATCGAAATCAAAATCAGGCATCAAATCTGTTTTTACATATTCTATGGATTCGCTAAGGCCTCTTAAAAATTTATTAAAATCTTCTTTGTATAAAAAGATTTTATGCCTGTCGTATCCATCTTCATTAAATCTTTTACGGCTTTCCGTAATAGTTAAATAGTAATCATTAGCACGTGTAGCCCTCACATCAAAGAAGTAAGTTCTGCGCTTTCCGGCTCTTATTCTTGCGCTATAAACGCTTTCCATCTTTTTATCATTATTCTCGTACGCCACTGTATATATTTTAAAGGTTAAACTTTATATGTAGCAAAGATAAATTTGTTTTTGTAATAGCAAAACTTTTACTCTGCTTATGTCTCCTCCTGCATCTTCTTTTCCTGCCGGACGCCACTTTTACTCTGCTTATACCCCTTCCTGTTGCTTCTTTTCCTGCTTTTGCTGATGGGCATACATTTCCGCATAAAAACCATTTTTGCTTAATAATTCCGTATGCGTTCCCTGCTCTGCTATAGCGCCATCCTTCAATAAAATTATATTATCAAAATTAAATAAAGAAAATATGCGATGGGTTATAATAACAGCCGTTTTATGTTGCAAATAATTATGGAGGTTATTAATAATTTCCCTTTCTGTTTTTGCATCCACAGCACTCAGGCAATCATCAAAAATTACAATTTCATGTTCTTTCATCAGTGCCCTTGCAATAGATATCCGTTGCTTCTGGCCTCCGCTTAGTGTAACGCCCCTCTCCCCTATTATTGTTTTATATTTTTGCGGAAGCTGTTCAATCTCATTTTGGATTACAGCACTTGATGCAGCTTCTTTAATTTTTTCACCCTCATGTTGCGCTGCGAAGCTTATATTATTTTCTATCGTGTCGCTAAACAAAAAAACATCCTGGGGCACATAACTAACCTGGGCACGTAACGATTGAAGATCAATTTTTTTTATAGAGATACCATCATACAAAATATCGCCATGCTGTGGATCATACATTCTCAATAAAAGCTGTGCAATGGTTGATTTTCCCGAGCCTGTTTTTCCAACTATAGCTATTTTTTGGCCCTTTTTTATTTTTAAACTAAAGTTCTTTATTCCATGAATACCGGTATGCGGATACGTAAAATCAACAGAATTAAAATCTATATTCCCCTTTACCATTATTTGCTCCGCAGTCTTACTATTTTGGATAGTGGGTTGGGTATGAAGAAATTCATTTATTCTGCGTTGGGATGTGGCTGCTCGTTGTATCATACTTGCCGTCCACCCTATTGCACTTACCGGGAATGAAAGCAGCAGAATGTACATTACGAATTCGCCGATAACACCTATGCTTATCTGCCCGTTAATAACATACATACCCCCTATCAATATAGTAATTAAGGTACTAAGGCCAATCAATAAAGAAATAGAAGGGAAATAAATGGCTTCCGTTTTTGCAAGAGAGATAGCATTTTTTCTATAGTCTTCGCTGTTCTTATCAAAAAAGCCAATCATTGCTTTTTCCTGAACAAAAGATTTTATTACTCTTATTCCGGAATAAGATTCCTGTGCATTTGTGGTAAGGTCGGAAAGAAGGGATTGTATCCTGTCGCTT
>MWVW01000227.1_pt1 | contig 13444 bp, 11 predicted proteins | sample 1047191 | NCBI WGS metagenome assembly MWVW01 (sample SAMN06349985, study PRJNA376086) | soil metagenome | isolation source: MtG22-5 sample Antarctic (ecotone) | place: Antarctica
AAGAGAGGGGGACCCGGGCTCGCCGACCAAAGCCACCCGGACCCCCGCACGACGCACAGCCCTAAAGCAATAGTTCAGGTGGTGTGCAAATGGTAGTCTACCCGAACGCCGCACCTTCTACGCTATCGGATTCGCACCGTCGGATGCTCTTGGACGAATCCGGCATGGACCCCGGCGTCGCCGAAGAGCGCGGCTACCACACCGCGCGCCGGCGCTCGGAAGCCCCGGAGATCCTGAAGGGCTACCAGCGCAAGCCGGGTCTGGTGCTACCGACGCTCTCGCCGGACGGTATTACGCGGAGCTGCCAACTCCGGCCCGATAAGCCCCGTAAAGACAGGAAGGGCAAGCCGCTCAAGTACGAGACGCCGGGCGGCTCCGGGGCGATCCTGGACGTTCATCCGAGGATGCGTGAGGAGGTCCGCTCCGGGACCGGGGATCTCTGGATAACCGAGGGCATCAAGAAAGCCGACTCTCTCACGAGCCGGGACCTACCGGCCATCGGGCTCATCGGCGTCTGGAACTTCCAGCGCGACGGCGAGATGCTTCCCTGCTGGGATCACGTCGCCCTACAGGGCCGGCGCGTCCGCGTCGTCTACGACAACGACGTCATGGCCAAAGAGGGCGTGCAGCTCGCCCTCCAACGGCTAGTGAGGGACCTGGAGCGGCGCGGCGCCGAGGTCCTGGTGGTCTACCTACCGGACGGCCCGCTCAAGGGCGTGGACGACTTCCTCGCGGCCGGGCACTCGGTAGCCGAACTCAAGATGCTGGCGCGGACCTTCGAGCCCTCGGACATCGGCCACATACGTCTGTCGCGGGACCAGAAGCTCCGCGCTGGCGTCGAAGACCTGGAGCGCCGCTGGTGGGATGAAGAGTGGAAGGGGCGCGGCGGCCACACCGACCGCGACCTGGCCCTCAAGCTGATAGAGGCCGCGACCAGGAGCGGCAAGATCCACACGGACGGCCTCCGGGTCAAGGTGTCATGGGGGACACTTCAGGCCGGGGTCAAGGTGGCGCGTAAGACGCTGGCGAAAGCACTTGCGCGCCTTGAGGAGCGGGGCTTTGTCTACCGGGACAACGAAGGCCGGAAAGCCGAGGAAGCCGGGGCGTTCGTGCTGCGCGCAAGGGTAGACCAGTATGGAGAGAAGGCTACGCAAGCAACTCAGGAATTACCAGTGTATGACCGTGGTGGTCTACCCTTGCGCGCCCCTCGCTTGAGGTGGTCCCAGCCGAAGTTCACGCCGAAGCGCGGGACCGTCGCCGGCACCCGCCGCGTCCGGGAGAGCAAGCCGCTTGCGGCCCGCGACCGTATCGAGCGGTTGGGCAAGATCCGGGGCGCGATAGTGGACGCCCTGGAGGTCGCCGGCGGGGAACTGACTCTGCAAGAGCTGTGCGAGGTCCTGCACAGATCCCGACCGCGAGACGTTAGGAGGCGCATTTTGCCGATGCTTGAAGAGACCGGCGTTATCGAACGCGAGGGGGACGTGATCCGTCTCGCCAAAGACTGGTCCGAACGCCTGGACGATGTACGCGCTGCCGGCGGGGAGATCGAAGCCGACGAGCGGGCCGAAGAGGCCCGGAAGCGAAAGAGCCGCGCCTACCGCAACCGTGAGAAGCCGCTCATATCGAAGCCGAGCGCCGAGGGCCTGGCCGCCGTCGAGCGGAGCCGCGAGAAGCGTGCCGAACACATCGCCGAACACGACGAGCATCAGGCAGCGGCCCGCGCCGCCGACCTGGAGCATAAGAAGTTCGTGAAGAAGTTCGTACACGACCGGATGAGGGCTTTGGGCCGGATACGCCTGGAGCTGCTGCAGCAGATATTGCGCGACGCCGGCGGCACGCCGTCCTACGCGCTGCCGGCCGCGAAGAGCCTCGGATGCACCGTCGAGAGGTTGCCGGAGTACGAGAACCGGGAGTTCGTCTTCGCGCCGCGTGAGTGGGGAGAGGGCGCGGCGTGAAGCGCCTCGCACGAGAGGAGGTGTTGGGGCGATGAGCCACCCGGACCTAGAGGAGCTTTCGCCCTCCTACCTGGAGAGCGGGCGGCGGGGTGCATAGTTAATGCCACAATGCGCGGGAATTAAGCGGGATGGGGGACGGTGTGCTGTAGTCGTTGGCGAGTCGCGGACCTACTGCTACCAGCATCATCCGGCCAACGCCGAACAGCGTAAGAGGGCGGCGAGCCGGGGAGGGAAGAGCAAGCCGAACAGGGAGCTTGCAGACATAAAGCGCCGTCTTTTGGAACTCACGGACGCCGTCCTCGCCGGGGAGGTGGACCGCGCCAACGCCGCCGTAGCCTCTCAGCTTCTAAACACGGTCATTCGAGTTGTGGGCGTGGAGCTGAAGGTGAGAGAGCAGCTAGACCTTATCGAGCGCCTGGAGGAGTTGGAAGAGATCGTCGAGCGCCAGAATAAGAGAGGGGCGTGATGGGGCTCAAGTCCAGATTAAGGAAGCTCCGCAAGGCCACGGAACACCGCACCTTCGTCGTGAGGCTGCGGGACGGCACGGAGGCCCGCTTCTACGAAGACGAGCTACTCCCGGAGTGCTTCATCCATGAGGCCGCGCGCGGACGGCGACACTTCAACGGAGAAGACCCCGGGGCGGCGCACCCGATAATCGAGGCCCTGCGTCGGGCAGAGGACGGGGAGCTTGCGCGCCTCATGGATGAACACGGCACGATGGTGGGCATCCTCGTGGCGGAAGACGAGATCATACGCGGGGAACGGGAGCGATCTGGGCCGCCCGTCACGGAGCGCTCTCCGGGGGTCTACCAGTAGCCGGACCGGGAGGACGGCCCGGCGCGTGGACGTTCTAGCGGCCAGGTTCCCGGAGACCGCGTGTACCCGGTCGGGTGGGGCCGGGTCCGCCACGGCTGAATGATCTCGTCCTCAAAGTATTATGCGCCGGTTGGACCGGGGGAGAGCGGGATTTGCTACCCTGTACGGTCATGGGGAACCCCATTCGGGACCAGTCGCCGACGCTTAGAACGAATTCTGAAGCCTCTGACGAGGGCATACTAGTCTTAAACGCCTGGAATGGGCCGGAGTCCGCGATTATCGGCCCATTCCTCCGCTCCGGGACCCCGCCAGCTTTGTCCTGGCGGCGCTGTGTGGCCCGCTGAGAGGCGCGGGGGTCCTCGTCGGGGGTATGATGCCGGAATGGGAGAAGATGCCCTCACAATCCGCCAGGCCGCGACCCTGCTAAATGTGCATCCCAACACTGTCCGTAACCGTATCAAATCCGGCGCGTATCGGGCCGATAAGGTAATCACCGAACACGGCGAAACCTACCTGATACCGCGCTCCGAGCTGTCGCGGGACTCGACTACTAACAGCGTGGTAAGCCCGCCCCCCTCACAGTTGCCCCCACAACCCCTATCAGATGTTAGGGAGGCCATGCGGGCTTTGCTGGAGCCGTTCGTGAAAGAGCTAGGCGCCGTCCGCGAGGAGCTCGGCCGCGAACGGGAGCGCCGGGGGCGGCTCGAAAACGAGCGTGACGAACTACGCCGCGAGCTGGAGGCCCTCAGATCAAAGCCCGGAGGCCCGGAGACGGTTGGGGAGGGGCCGGAGAGGGCCGAGCCCCGGTCCTATGCTCCAGGCGCCCAAGAGGCAACGCAGCCCCGCCCCTGGTGGCGCTTCTGGAGGTGACAGCCGCATGGATGCCGGGACCGTGCTACACTGGCCCGTGCAAGTTGTACAAGTTGTGCAACAGCTCGAAACAGGGGAGACGGTATGAAGATGGCGACGCGGCAGATGAATTCTGGGGCCGCCCGTGACGAACTGCCCGACCTTGTGGCGCGGGCGGCCTACGCTCACGAGCGCACGATTATCGCGAAGCGCGGAAAGCCTCTGGCGGCGCTCATCTCCATGGAGGAGCTGGAGATCCTTGAGCATCTCCTTGAGGAGCACCGCGACCGCATGGACACCGAGGCCGCCGACCAGGTTATGGCCGACGACTCCGACGAAATAATACCCTTCCAGCGGACTACCTAGTAGTCGCGCCGGAAGCCTTCTTACATAGCCTGTACTAGAGCGTGGCGTCGTACACCGTCAGTACCAAGCGCAGCGCCCGCAAGGCCATAGACAAGATTCCCCAGCGCAAGGCCCGCGAGCGTGTAGAGGACACTATAGAGGACCTCGCTGAAGAGCCTCGGCCCCCCAACAGCAAGAAGCTGCAGGGCAAACACTCTAGCTACCGGCGCATAGACGTCGGCGGCGTCGGCGGCGAGTACCGCATCATCTACGAGGTGCGAGACAAAGATCTGGTAGTCGTAGTGGTGATCGTCGCCCAGCGCGAAGGAGTCTACGAGATCCTGAAGCGGCTAGGGTAGCCAACGGCTTGTCTCCTAAAGACTACCTAACCCCGCCACGGCGCTTAGGCTGGATTCTCGCGCCTCCGATCTCCGCCGAAACCCCGCAACATCCCGCATTCTTATGCAAATCGAGATCAAGCGGTAGCAAACGCTCGTAACTCGTGTTCACAAGCGGATCACCCCGAAGACTTCCGACCAGCTCGCTGGCGAGATCCTGGGGCTCCGGAGGGCAGATCCACGCCTCTGACAGCCCGATCTTATGCAAGATCCTGCAACGTCGAGTAAAGGAGTTCCCGGAAGTTCGCTACCCGCTAGCTACTCCAAGCAACGCCAAAAATCACTCATTTGGAGGATACGCCTCCCCTGATAGGGGAGTACGATACGTATGTCACTGATAAAGGGACGCCGTGAGTCCAGCTTTACTTCACTTCTCACCCCGCCCCCTTACCAAAGGAAGGCGGCTCTTCGTATGAGACGCACCATACTGCTACTGGCCACCATGGCCCTGACCCTGTTGGTGGCTAGCGGGGTGGCCCTGGCTGTGACCAAGATCGGCACCAACGGGCACGACGTCCTCAAGGGGACCGACGGCAAAGACAACCTCCTTGGCTTGGGCGGCCAGGACGATATCTTCGGCAAGGGCGGCAGCGACAACCTCTTGGGCGGCCCGGGCAAGGACAACGTGATCGGCGGCGACGAGCGGCGCCCCAGGGGCGGCGACAAGAACCTGGTGGGTGGAGACGGCAACGACGCAGTCTTTACCGGCAAAGGCTCCGACAATGCGGTGGGCGGGGAAGGTAACGACTTACTATTCGAATGCTGCTTACGCGAATTCTCCAAAGACACGCTCTCTGGCGGTTCCGGCAACGACGTGATAGACGTCTGGAACAAACCTGCGGTGAAGGATGTAGTTGCATGCGGCTCCGGCTTCGACCGAGTGATATCCGACAGGGCCGATCTGGTCGCTCCCGACTGCGAGAAGGTGGTAGTCGTCCACGGTTCTTTAGAGGATAAATTTCGACAAGCAGATAGATTCCAGGAGTCCATCCCGCAGAGCTTCTTCCGGGGGTTGCCTCCCAACCCGTTCCGCTAAAAGATAGCCCAGACTCCCGCGCCGACGAAAGGGCACGGAGCGAAAGGGGGCGGGTCCCTCGGGGCCTTGCCCCCTTCGCTTGTCCCTATTCACCGGAGCATTACCAGCATAGGACCGCTTGCTTTCGCGCATGCACGCGGTCCAATGGGGAGAAGGACGCCGGGGATGAGACGCGCCCGCGAGCATAATACTTTCGGGACGCGCTGATCCCGGTCGCGGGGACCGTGGCCCTCACGGACCGCGTGCATGCGCCCTCGCGCCCGCGTCCGCAAGCTCCAGACGAACACTTCGAGCGTCCAGGTGAGACCGCGCCAATAATTCCGCACCGTATAGGCGGAGCGAGGCTTGGCAGAACGCCTTTGCATACTGAAAAGTCGAAAACTCTCGAACTGGCCGCAAACCGCTAATCAAGGCATCCTTCCCACCCTACGCGCAAAGCTGTGCGGAGCGTCTAGTAGCCGGTTTTCTGCCAACCGTGGCTCCGCTCGGACGTTGCACGGTTATTGGCGCGGTCTCTCCAGGTCAACACGCGGATCAACGTAATCCGCCCATGAGGCTACGCTGTCGGCGTGGCGGAGGACGAGATCATGCGCGGGGTCTACGATTGACCGGAGGACGGCCTGTTGGACCGCCTGGGCCTTCCTTCCCCTTCACGGGGGTAAGGCCTGTTGGACCGCACGCCGGAGCGTCACGTCGCGCCGCTCCGGCGTGCTGATGGTTTCGCTCACGCTTACTCCTCCTCCGCGAACATCCGGGCCTTCGCCTCGGCCGCGCCAGCCTGCGCCCGCAGGTTTCGGGCAAGTACCTTGTAATAGGTATGCCACTCGCGCCGGGTAGACTCTTCCCGCTCTGTTTCGCGCCGGTGCTCGCTCTCCTTACGGAGGTCTTCGGCGTGTTGCTCTCTGCCGCCGCCTATCTGGTCAAGTTCCTTCATCCACATCTACATCTCCCTTCCTCCGGGCCTCCAGGGGCCGCAGGGCCTCCAGTGCGAAGTAGTGCGTGCCGCTTCTTTTGCCCGCGTTCCGCACGAACACCTTGCCTCTCCTCGCGGTCTTCCTGGCGTTCAACGCGGCGTGTTTCGGTATCAGCTTGCAGGCGGGCGTCGATATCGGACCTGTGCGCGTGGCCCTCACGGACCGCGTGCATGCGGTAATCCTCTAACACTCCATCCCCTCCTCCTCGAATCGCTCCAGCTCCGACACCCGAACCCGCGTGGTCTGTGGCCCGAACTTCGTAGCCCCAAGCTCACCGACCCGTATCCATTCGTAAACCGTCTTCGGCTGTACCGCAAGCCTCCTGGCCACCTCTGACACCGTGAACCACCGCTGCCCCTCCGTGATCTGCTTCGCCGGGGCGGCATCCTCGGGCGTTCTGGCGGGCGAAGTCTTCGCCCGAACCCCTCCGGCGGGCCGCTTCTCGCGTTTCGCGGCGCCGTTCGGAGAGTGCTTCGGCGGCTTCGCCAGGCGCGTTCTCTCCGCGATCCACCGCGCATATGGCGTATCGTAGCGTTTCACGCCTTCTGTGGACTCTCCCGCCAAGACCAGACACGCGATTTGCTCCCGCGCCTCGGACTCTATCCAATGTTCTTCGGCGCGGCGCAGCAGCTTCAGCCACCTGTGGGACGCGCTCTCGTCCCCAGCCTCCGCCGCATTGTCGAGAGCCTTCTCGAATGTCTTCACGCGGCGGCAGCAACGCCGCATTTTGCACCAGGCGCGTTCGTGCTCCGCGTGCTCTTCGCAGATCCGCCCCTTGAGGGCGCCAGAGTCCTCGGTCCCCGGTCGCTCACAGTAGCGACACGCGCAAGCCTTGATCTTCGGCTTCGGCCAGCCGGAGGAGGACACGGTGGCGACTGAAACCGTGTCCTCCCCCTCGGCAGCCGACCGCGCCGCCCGGGCCACCCGACTCGCCAGGAGGCATTCGCCGCACACATCCTCCGGGTTGTAGCGTGAGAGCTTCGCCGGCCCGCCGAGCTTCGCGTATGCCGCGCAGGTGTCCCCGTTGGCGCAATGTTTCGCTGCTGTCATGTTACCGCCTCGGCTTCTTTTAGCTCCTCAAGAAATTCAAAGTACTCCCCGGAGTTCGCGGCTTCGCCAGAAATCAGCGCGCCTCGAAGTATTGGACCGCGAGCATGCCCGTATTCTAGGAGTGGCCGCACGTTCGGAGAGTGCTGTACGCCCTGAGCGCACGCGCGAAAGGCCGCCGCGCCAGGGTCTCCTCGTCGGCTTCCTCTTCGAGCTGCGCGGCGGCGTCCTCCAGTAGACGGCGGCCCATCTCGAAGAGCGCATCGTCTACTTCCTTGACTGACGGCTCCGCGTCGAGGACACGGCGGCAGAATTCGGCGACGCGGCCTCGCATCCGCCGGATCTCATCTTCGGGAAACCCGTCGAAGAATGCCCGGACCTCTTCGCGGCTGATCTCCCCCATCAGAGGACCTCGGCGGCTTCGTGCCTGGAGTCCCCCGCGCAGCGCCGGCAGGGAACCGCCTCTATCTCCTCGACCTCTTCGCCGGACTCATCCTCGATCAGAAGGCCGAGGTAGACCACGCCCTCGTAACAGGCGAAGCACTCGGTAGATGGGTGTGGTTCGGGTGTAGAACGTTTTGTGAGGCCATCTTACACGAACAACGCACGGAACGCAATGGCTTCCGCCTTGATATATCACTGGAAGAAAGTAAAATACTCCCTAAGGATAACGGCGCGGAGTCGAGGAGTACAAAATGCCCAAGTTTGAGGTCTACGACCGCAAGAGCAAGCCGGTAGCAAAAGAGCCGCTGGTCACGTTTCAGGCGCGGGGGTCGTTCGGCATCAACGAAGCCGCCTGGGAGGCTTTGGGATGTCCGTCGGAGGTAGAGATCCTGTACGACCCGGAAGAGCGGATAGTCGGATTCAGGCAGGCGGAAGAGGCTTCCCCACACGGCTACCCGGTCCACAAGCAGACGAACGGGCGCACCTACCATTTCGGGGGCGTCGGATTCACGAAGTATTACGGCATCGAGACCGGGCGGTCGCGCAGGTTCGCGATGAGAGACTTCGACGGCGTTTACGGCATCGACCTGAAGGAAGAGCCAGTCTCGACGAGAAAGGCGAAGGAAGGGAAGAACGGCCGCCCCAGTGGATAGCCACGAACAAAGAAAAAGGCCGGGCGCACACCCGGCCAGATCAAACAGCCCCCGAAAAAGGAAGGACCTGTTGACGTGATTATAGCAAAGAGAGGGGGACCCGGGCTCGCCGACCAAAGCCACCCGGACCCCCGCACGACGCACAGCCCTAAAGCAATAGTTCAGGTGGTGTGCAAATGGTAGTCTACCCGAACGCCGCACCTTCTACGCTATCGGATTCGCACCGTCGGATGCTCTTGGACGAATCCGGCATGGACCCCGGCGTCGCCGAAGAGCGCGGCTACCACACCGCGCGCCGGCGCTCGGAAGCCCCGGAGATCCTGAAGGGCTACCAGCGCAAGCCGGGTCTGGTGCTACCGACGCTCTCGCCGGACGGTATTACGCGGAGCTGCCAACTCCGGCCCGATAAGCCCCGTAAAGACAGGAAGGGCAAGCCGCTCAAGTACGAGACGCCGGGCGGCTCCGGGGCGATCCTGGACGTTCATCCGAGGATGCGTGAGGAGGTCCGCTCCGGGACCGGGGATCTCTGGATAACCGAGGGCATCAAGAAAGCCGACTCTCTCACGAGCCGGGACCTACCGGCCATCGGGCTCATCGGCGTCTGGAACTTCCAGCGCGACGGCGAGATGCTTCCCTGCTGGGATCACGTCGCCCTACAGGGCCGGCGCGTCCGCGTCGTCTACGACAACGACGTCATGGCCAAAGAGGGCGTGCAGCTCGCCCTCCAACGGCTAGTGAGGGACCTGGAGCGGCGCGGCGCCGAGGTCCTGGTGGTCTACCTACCGGACGGCCCGCTCAAGGGCGTGGACGACTTCCTCGCGGCCGGGCACTCGGTAGCCGAACTCAAGATGCTGGCGCGGACCTTCGAGCCCTCGGACATCGGCCACATACGTCTGTCGCGGGACCAGAAGCTCCGCGCTGGCGTCGAAGACCTGGAGCGCCGCTGGTGGGATGAAGAGTGGAAGGGGCGCGGCGGCCACACCGACCGCGACCTGGCCCTCAAGCTGATAGAGGCCGCGACCAGGAGCGGCAAGATCCACACGGACGGCCTCCGGGTCAAGGTGTCATGGGGGACACTTCAGGCCGGGGTCAAGGTGGCGCGTAAGACGCTGGCGAAAGCACTTGCGCGCCTTGAGGAGCGGGGCTTTGTCTACCGGGACAACGAAGGCCGGAAAGCCGAGGAAGCCGGGGCGTTCGTGCTGCGCGCAAGGGTAGACCAGTATGGAGAGAAGGCTACGCAAGCAACTCAGGAATTACCAGTGTATGACCGTGGTGGTCTACCCTTGCGCGCCCCTCGCTTGAGGTGGTCCCAGCCGAAGTTCACGCCGAAGCGCGGGACCGTCGCCGGCACCCGCCGCGTCCGGGAGAGCAAGCCGCTTGCGGCCCGCGACCGTATCGAGCGGTTGGGCAAGATCCGGGGCGCGATAGTGGACGCCCTGGAGGTCGCCGGCGGGGAACTGACTCTGCAAGAGCTGTGCGAGGTCCTGCACAGATCCCGACCGCGAGACGTTAGGAGGCGCATTTTGCCGATGCTTGAAGAGACCGGCGTTATCGAACGCGAGGGGGACGTGATCCGTCTCGCCAAAGACTGGTCCGAACGCCTGGACGATGTACGCGCTGCCGGCGGGGAGATCGAAGCCGACGAGCGGGCCGAAGAGGCCCGGAAGCGAAAGAGCCGCGCCTACCGCAACCGTGAGAAGCCGCTCATATCGAAGCCGAGCGCCGAGGGCCTGGCCGCCGTCGAGCGGAGCCGCGAGAAGCGTGCCGAACACATCGCCGAACACGACGAGCATCAGGCAGCGGCCCGCGCCGCCGACCTGGAGCATAAGAAGTTCGTGAAGAAGTTCGTACACGACCGGATGAGGGCTTTGGGCCGGATACGCCTGGAGCTGCTGCAGCAGATATTGCGCGACGCCGGCGGCACGCCGTCCTACGCGCTGCCGGCCGCGAAGAGCCTCGGATGCACCGTCGAGAGGTTGCCGGAGTACGAGAACCGGGAGTTCGTCTTCGCGCCGCGTGAGTGGGGAGAGGGCGCGGCGTGAAGCGCCTCGCACGAGAGGAGGTGTTGGGGCGATGAGCCACCCGGACCTAGAGGAGCTTTCGCCCTCCTACCTGGAGAGCGGGCGGCGGGGTGCATAGTTAATGCCACAATGCGCGGGAATTAAGCGGGATGGGGGACGGTGTGCTGTAGTCGTTGGCGAGTCGCGGACCTACTGCTACCAGCATCATCCGGCCAACGCCGAACAGCGTAAGAGGGCGGCGAGCCGGGGAGGGAAGAGCAAGCCGAACAGGGAGCTTGCAGACATAAAGCGCCGTCTTTTGGAACTCACGGACGCCGTCCTCGCCGGGGAGGTGGACCGCGCCAACGCCGCCGTAGCCTCTCAGCTTCTAAACACGGTCATTCGAGTTGTGGGCGTGGAGCTGAAGGTGAGAGAGCAGCTAGACCTTATCGAGCGCCTGGAGGAGTTGGAAGAGATCGTCGAGCGCCAGAATAAGAGAGGGGCGTGATGGGGCTCAAGTCCAGATTAAGGAAGCTCCGCAAGGCCACGGAACACCGCACCTTCGTCGTGAGGCTGCGGGACGGCACGGAGGCCCGCTTCTACGAAGACGAGCTACTCCCGGAGTGCTTCATCCATGAGGCCGCGCGCGGACGGCGACACTTCAACGGAGAAGACCCCGGGGCGGCGCACCCGATAATCGAGGCCCTGCGTCGGGCAGAGGACGGGGAGCTTGCGCGCCTCATGGATGAACACGGCACGATGGTGGGCATCCTCGTGGCGGAAGACGAGATCATACGCGGGGAACGGGAGCGATCTGGGCCGCCCGTCACGGAGCGCTCTCCGGGGGTCTACCAGTAGCCGGACCGGGAGGACGGCCCGGCGCGTGGACGTTCTAGCGGCCAGGTTCCCGGAGACCGCGTGTACCCGGTCGGGTGGGGCCGGGTCCGCCACGGCTGAATGATCTCGTCCTCAAAGTATTATGCGCCGGTTGGACCGGGGGAGAGCGGGATTTGCTACCCTGTACGGTCATGGGGAACCCCATTCGGGACCAGTCGCCGACGCTTAGAACGAATTCTGAAGCCTCTGACGAGGGCATACTAGTCTTAAACGCCTGGAATGGGCCGGAGTCCGCGATTATCGGCCCATTCCTCCGCTCCGGGACCCCGCCAGCTTTGTCCTGGCGGCGCTGTGTGGCCCGCTGAGAGGCGCGGGGGTCCTCGTCGGGGGTATGATGCCGGAATGGGAGAAGATGCCCTCACAATCCGCCAGGCCGCGACCCTGCTAAATGTGCATCCCAACACTGTCCGTAACCGTATCAAATCCGGCGCGTATCGGGCCGATAAGGTAATCACCGAACACGGCGAAACCTACCTGATACCGCGCTCCGAGCTGTCGCGGGACTCGACTACTAACAGCGTGGTAAGCCCGCCCCCCTCACAGTTGCCCCCACAACCCCTATCAGATGTTAGGGAGGCCATGCGGGCTTTGCTGGAGCCGTTCGTGAAAGAGCTAGGCGCCGTCCGCGAGGAGCTCGGCCGCGAACGGGAGCGCCGGGGGCGGCTCGAAAACGAGCGTGACGAACTACGCCGCGAGCTGGAGGCCCTCAGATCAAAGCCCGGAGGCCCGGAGACGGTTGGGGAGGGGCCGGAGAGGGCCGAGCCCCGGTCCTATGCTCCAGGCGCCCAAGAGGCAACGCAGCCCCGCCCCTGGTGGCGCTTCTGGAGGTGACAGCCGCATGGATGCCGGGACCGTGCTACACTGGCCCGTGCAAGTTGTACAAGTTGTGCAACAGCTCGAAACAGGGGAGACGGTATGAAGATGGCGACGCGGCAGATGAATTCTGGGGCCGCCCGTGACGAACTGCCCGACCTTGTGGCGCGGGCGGCCTACGCTCACGAGCGCACGATTATCGCGAAGCGCGGAAAGCCTCTGGCGGCGCTCATCTCCATGGAGGAGCTGGAGATCCTTGAGCATCTCCTTGAGGAGCACCGCGACCGCATGGACACCGAGGCCGCCGACCAGGTTATGGCCGACGACTCCGACGAAATAATACCCTTCCAGCGGACTACCTAGTAGTCGCGCCGGAAGCCTTCTTACATAGCCTGTACTAGAGCGTGGCGTCGTACACCGTCAGTACCAAGCGCAGCGCCCGCAAGGCCATAGACAAGATTCCCCAGCGCAAGGCCCGCGAGCGTGTAGAGGACACTATAGAGGACCTCGCTGAAGAGCCTCGGCCCCCCAACAGCAAGAAGCTGCAGGGCAAACACTCTAGCTACCGGCGCATAGACGTCGGCGGCGTCGGCGGCGAGTACCGCATCATCTACGAGGTGCGAGACAAAGATCTGGTAGTCGTAGTGGTGATCGTCGCCCAGCGCGAAGGAGTCTACGAGATCCTGAAGCGGCTAGGGTAGCCAACGGCTTGTCTCCTAAAGACTACCTAACCCCGCCACGGCGCTTAGGCTGGATTCTCGCGCCTCCGATCTCCGCCGAAACCCCGCAACATCCCGCATTCTTATGCAAATCGAGATCAAGCGGTAGCAAACGCTCGTAACTCGTGTTCACAAGCGGATCACCCCGAAGACTTCCGACCAGCTCGCTGGCGAGATCCTGGGGCTCCGGAGGGCAGATCCACGCCTCTGACAGCCCGATCTTATGCAAGATCCTGCAACGTCGAGTAAAGGAGTTCCCGGAAGTTCGCTACCCGCTAGCTACTCCAAGCAACGCCAAAAATCACTCATTTGGAGGATACGCCTCCCCTGATAGGGGAGTACGATACGTATGTCACTGATAAAGGGACGCCGTGAGTCCAGCTTTACTTCACTTCTCACCCCGCCCCCTTACCAAAGGAAGGCGGCTCTTCGTATGAGACGCACCATACTGCTACTGGCCACCATGGCCCTGACCCTGTTGGTGGCTAGCGGGGTGGC
>MWVW01000228.1_pt1 | contig 13305 bp, 19 predicted proteins | sample 1047191 | NCBI WGS metagenome assembly MWVW01 (sample SAMN06349985, study PRJNA376086) | soil metagenome | isolation source: MtG22-5 sample Antarctic (ecotone) | place: Antarctica
GGGTGCTGTAGACCATGCCCGCGTCTTCGCTCATGTCAGAATGTACACCGATACTCCCGCAATTGCGAACGCGTGGCCCTCTACTGGTGGTTGAGCACCGCTGCTACTGGGTAGTGATTTGAGTAGCAAGAATATGTGTTCTTCAAAATATGGCTATTTTTCAACTCTGTTCGCACGTCGCCTTGTCTCCGTAGTTTCTAGAAATGGTCAAGTTTTCCCTAGGGTAAACATCTAGGGTGTTTTAATGAACAGTAGAAGTTCCTTAAAGGACATTCGAACTTTAGAGGAGAGTTTTATAGCTTTTACTCGTGCGTTCAGCCAATATCGCACTGATCGCACACCTAGCGGGCTAGATATAAATCTTTCCGAGGTATACGCGCTAACAGGGCTACTCTGCGAGCGAGGTATTACTGTGAGCGACCTAGGAAAGCGTCTGGAATTACATAAGAGCACCATTAGTCGCCTTGTTGCCCGACTAGTTGAGCGCGGATGGGTCGAGCGGAGGCCTTGTACACTGGATGGGCGCGCGCGGGCACTCCATCTCAGCCCAGAAGGCGTATGCGTCGCAGTGCAAATTGCCCTTGTTCGAGGTTGGAACTCCAAAATAATTATTGGCGCTCTGCATGAGGAGGAACTGCCCACAGTGCTTCAAGCCTTAACAAACCTTGTAACCGCTATGGAGAGGACTACCTCAGACGAAGCACGAAATGACACCTTAGACAATTTAGACTGGTAGCAGATGGAATCTCGCTTGGCGAAGCTAGGCGTGGGTATAGTCTCCGAGTTTTTTATAAGAGACTACAGATTTTTGATAAGGATTAAGCTTAATCTAGCTTCTTCATACAAATGCAACCCAATTCACGCTTTAAAGTCAAATTGCTCACAGCTTATCGGTATTAAAGACAGGGTTAAGGCAGTTTTTTGGACATAACTGTATAAGCTGGAGACATATGAGATGGGGGTAAAACATGCGTAAGACAGTTTTGCTAAGTCTACTAACTGCATCCACGCTATCGTTCGGCGTCGCTCAGGAAACCGGTGGCGGACAGACCGGTGGCGGACAGACTGGCGGGGCTGCCACGGAACCGGGCGTCGCCGCACAGAGTCAAACCGGAGACACCCTCATGCTGGTTGAAACACGAGAACCGGGCAGCTACATCGCCGACGCCGAGGGCATGACGCTCTACACGCTTGTCGATGAAACGAGTATGGAAGCGTTGCCGTGTAACGCCGAGTGCCTCGCGTTGTGGCCTGCCTACACCGGCACGGAAGAAGTGTCTATGGGTGAAGGCACGCCTCTGGATCCCTCGCTGGTAGGCACGACCGAGACTGAGGACGGGCAGAGCCAGGTTACGTACAACGACTACCCGCTTTACTACTTTGCAGAAGACCAGAATGCCGGTGACCTGAATGGCCAGGCGCAGGAAGGTTTCGGCGGTTACTGGTACGTGCTTTCCGATACCGGAGAACCGCTCGAGTCCGACCCGGCGAGCGAATAACAAAACTGATTTATCAAAAATGAGCTAAATGCACAGCGTGCATTTAGCTCATACCTTACGTTCCTCCTCCATACACTCACCTACGCCCCGAATACCTCGAGCCTCTAAACGACAGCGAGGGCGGCGAGTTGTCCACAACCGGCTTGTAGTGCTCGCCGTACCAAGCGGCCAGGGCTACAGCCAGCACCAGGTCGTCATGTGGGTTCTCTCGCCATGCGCCCTGGTCGTTACCGTAGCGGTCATGTCCGCTGAGGCTGATTGACACCTTGAAGGCTTGCAGCTCGCTGACGAGGGTCTGCGCCTCTTTAAGACTTGAGACGATCTTCAGCCGCTTAGCTTGCAGTAGGACGCTCACAGTGGACACTAAGTCTCTTTTGGGCGTGCGATAGTTCTGCCCGTCCCGGCTTACACTGTCGCCTCCGGTGATGGTGACGGCTACGGGTTTCAGTTCAGCAGCCCGCAGCATGTCGATTACCGGTGCGCCTACACCGGTCGCATCAGCTACTAGCAGAGGCGCTTTTTTCGTCTCCGCCTTCAGCCGATCATGCAGCTCTTTAATCCTTGCAACCTGTTGCGGGTAGGGCGTGCCGATAGGTAGGCGCTCGAGGTGTCCAGCCAAATAGTGGTTTTCATAGACCGGCTTTGTGTAGTCATCGCCTGGTGCGCTTGCATTTATCTGCGCTATTACGTCTGCTACTCGCCTACCCGTGTCCCGCTGTTCGCGCTCGAGCACGGTGATGGCGGTGTAGTCCTGACTCTGTCCCAGATCGACGCCTAGAAGATACGTCTTCGGGTTAGCCAGTTCTCTGCTTGATACATGATGCAAGGTCATCGTTTACCCTTCCCCAAAGAACGGTTGTGCATCGTCGGTAAGCGCTGCCATAACGCCAGCGTGGCTGAATACTGAATCTGTAGACTCTCGAAACTGACATTCGTATTCCTGCGAAAACCACCAGGCACCGAGGCTCGAGCGCTCTTCCTCTAAAAACCCAGCGCTGATTCGCGGTATCCGAGTGGCCGGTACCTCTATCCGTTGCCAGTTGACGCCCTGGTCCCATTCATTCCAGAAATGCCCACGTTTACCGAAGGGCGTACTCATCAGGATTAGCCGCCCGTTTTTAACTGCCAACATGGGGCGAATTGAGAAGTACAGGGCGTCATCTACCCTCGAGGCTTCATCTTCGACAATTAACGTCGCGCCGCTAAAGCCTCGAATCGTCGCCTCAGAGCCGGGTAGGGACAGCACCCGCCCACCGCCCCGGACGCTCATGCTCAGCTTGTTGTCTTCGGAGAGCTCGGGTTGCGTCGGCAACAGCTCCCGCAACTCTGTCACCTTCCGGAAAAGCTCGCTGCTCTGCCGTTGTGAAGGGCTTACTAGAATCGTCAGTGAGCCGGGACGATATAGGGCTTCATGCAACGCTAGCACCGCAGCGGCTGTCGATTTACCGCCCTGCCGGGTAACGTTCAAAAGGTCACGCTTGCCTATCGAGGCGATCACGGTCTGTTGCCACTCGTCGAGGTCTAGGCCGAGCACCTCGAGGGCGAAGGCTACCGGGTCGAGGGCGTAGCGCAGATGATCGGCTAGTGAAGTGACTTTGGGTAAGGTCACGCTTCACCCACTGTCAGCGCCTTTGAGACAGCTCGAGCGGCGTCAGGGTAAGGCTGTAAGGCTTGGGTGAGGACAGCCCGCAAGGTCAGCCACTCAGGGCTCACAGTGACGTTGATCGTGCCCTCTTGTTGCAGCTCGCCCAAGAGTTTGGCCTGTAGCTCCAACTGCCGCTGGATACGGTCCACAGCTTTTAGCGCCAACTCCCCGTTACGCTCGTCTCGAGCCTCTTTAAGAATGGCAAGCGTTGCGCCGTTGATCGTCTTGAGTTGCTTTACAACGTCGATAGCCTGCCGCACGTCTTCTTGCTCTTGCGCTTTAACAAGCTGCTTGGGCAGGTGTTCGCGGTGGCGGTGCAAGGCCGTTGCGCTTGTTCCGTAACGTTGCGCGATGTTCCGTAACGGTGTCTCGTTTAAGAGGGCTGCGTCGATGTCCGGGCGCTGTTCATGAGTGCAGATAGTGCAGGTTCTAGGCACCGTCAACCGTCCCGCTCCAGAAGTCGGTACCATCAGGGCGTGTGAACTTGTAAAGCAGCTCTTGAGGTGCAGCCATTAGCGGACATGAGCAGGCTGGTTAGATTCATACACAAAGCGAATACCCTTTAAAAGCACCTCAGCTCGCTCGAGGTCACCAGGGCGGACGCTGAAGACAACGTCGCTTTTTTGACCAACGTTTCCCCTCTGCCGGTGGGTAACTTCCTGCACCAGGTCGCCCAAGCGTTCGGCGGCTCTATCAGCGTCTCCAGGATCGACAGCTAGCCCCTTCAGTCTTGGCGGGACAGCCTCTCGTCTCTGCGTCCGCTGCGCCGCCCATCTTGCCCGCTCAGCAGCCATAGCACGCTCGCCGATGATGCTCATAACAAGCTCCCCGATTACAGGGCCGTAAGGTGCCGGGTAAGCCTGGTAAGGCGTTGGGCTTTGGGTTAGCGATACGCCACGCTCTGCAAGTTCGCTTATCAACACCTTATCGTCGCCTGCTACGGTAGCGAACGCCTGACGTGAAGCTGTGAGGTCGTCATACGCGCCGAGAAGCTTTTGGACACCCGCCTCGAGCGTCCTGTTTGCTGAGGCCAGCCGATCATCGAAAGCGTTCTTATGCCGTGCCGCGTCGGTTGCATGTTGCTCTAGCATCTGGAGTGCGTTCTCTCGCTCGAAGATCGGCTCGAGGCGGTCGACCTCGGCTTTAGCACCCTGTATGTCGGCCTGGTGCTGCTCTAAAAGCTCCCTTGCAATCTCTGTCCGCCCCCGAGCCTGGGCCTGAGCATCGAGGCTTGCGCGTTCAGCCTTGAGGCGTTGGACGGCGGCCTCGTTGTCGGTTAATAGGGCATGAAACTGTGGCAGCTCGTCCTGTAACAGCTTGAGGGCTTCTCTGGCTTTGTCAAGCTCGGCTTCTATAAGGGCTCGTTTGCTCATGCTCTGAGCATAGAAAAGGGGCGCATGGTAGCGCCCTAGACGGTACAAACGGTGTTTTGGGTTATTTCGGTTGGATCGGTTAAGCAGGTAGGCCAAATAACTTCACATACTACCGGCTTATAGATGACCTATTCACCTGGAGGAGCACTAAGCGCTTTCGATTCAGCCGCTAGGTCTTCCCACATCACCTGTTTCTTAGAAATGATGTTATCTGGGGCTAGAGCAGGGTCGCTAAGCACCGTGCCTGCGGTAGCGAAAATCCCTCCTGGGCTGAAGTCAGAGATGGGCTCAGCGCCGGGACCCGTTGCCTCACCTACTACCAAGCGCATTGCCATGCCGTACTGCTCATGAGGCCCGCACCAGAGGTCGTACACACCGGGTTCAGTGAAGGTGTATTCCCAGGTTCCGTTGATAGGGATGATCGGGCTCGAGAACGGCTCCACACCCTCCGGGACGTGTTGAGTCTTGCCGTGCTGGGCGTGGTAAGCAGTGGCGGTATGATGTGGGGTGTCAGCAATGAAACGTACTGTGTCACCCGGCTCTATAAAAAGGCCAGTAGGCTGGTAAAAGAACTCGGGGATAGGGCGACCTTCGGCTGGCATGATGTTAAGGTGCACCTCGTGCGTTTCCTGTGCTAGAACCAATCCAGAAAGCAAAGCTGATACGACTACAACGGCGAGAAAAACAAACTGGCTTCGTTTCAACGGTTAACACCCCTTTATAACGCGAATGAGTTTAAGGACCAGACCTCAGCGGATTTGGGATTTACCTCCTTTTTGAACCCTCAATGAGCCTTGAGAGCGGTGGAATACAAGTCGATGGGTATCACGGTGCCGAAGAGGCGAGTTAGGTTGTGTTAAACGTAGCAGGATCATGCGCCTTCACCTGTCGGCATGTCAATCCTGTCTACGTTAATTTTGAACAAGTTTTGTTCGTCAATGGTGGACGACCGGCGCGACGTTATACACCCATACAGCGGCATACTTATTTTCCTTAGAGCTATTAAACCCTGCTAATCACCCTTGCATGTAATCTGATTCAGTAAACATCTAACGTACTCTCGAAGGGAGAACAGCGATGACTACTGACAGCAACCAGAATCCGAGTATGGCCACTCCAGAAGGTCGTAACCTGACAGCCAAGACACTGATCGGCGATGATGTGAAGAACTCGCAGGACGAGACCTTGGGTAAGGTCGAAGACTTTATGATCGACCTAGAGGGCGGCCGGATTGCCTACGCGGTGGTAAGTCACGGCGGTGTGCTTGGGGTAAACCAGAAGTTGTTCGCGATCCCCTGGAGCGCGTTCCGGCTTGACACCGACAACCACGATTTCGTGCTTGACGTAGACAAGGACGTGCTCAAGAACGCCGAAGGGTTCGACAAGGACAACTGGCCGAACACCGCCGACCGCGCTTGGGGGATACGCACCCACGAGTACTACGGAGCTACTCCGTATTGGGACCGATATTAAAAACTTAAGCTGACTTTAGAGCTTAGCTTAAAGAGGCAGGTATAATCCCGCCTCTTTATTTTTGGTACAGCAATCGCTCAGGCAACGTTATCCAGATCAACCCGTAACCACTCAAGGCAAGCACGGACGGCCTCAAGTGTCTCGACAGGTATTAGCCACTTACCCTGATACCCTGCGGGCTGAAACGCACCCTTGAGCTTTCCCTCACGGCATAGGCGGCGCACTGACTCTTCAGAGACACCAAGCCATAGAGACGTCTTGTAGGTGTTGACGATGCCCCTCACGGCCTCGCCTCGAGCCCGCAGCCTGTACAGCGCAGCCTTACGGGTTGCAGGTGGACTTCTACCCAGCCTGAGCAGCGCGGGCAGTAGATAGGCTTTACACGGCGGCGGGTGGGTTTTATGGTGACACCTGTATTAAATACAGGTGCTTCGTCGAATAGCAGGCTTTCGGCGATTGTGCGGGTGGTCATCGCGACAGCTCCCTAGCCGTCTGCACTTGGTTCAGCCGGTCAAGGGCGTGTTGCTGATCGCCCACAAGATAGGCGCACGCCCAGGCGCGGACGTAGCTGTTTATGTCCAGTACACCGTCGAAGCTAAAGCCCGTCAGCTGGTCGCTACTTGCAGCGCTCACAAGTCGCTCGAGGGCAAAGGGTAGGCGGGGGATCGTATTCCCCCGCCCCTCTAATTTCACCCCTTTTTTGTTTTCACTCCCCCCAAAAGGGCCAGCAAAACCAGCAAAACCGTTTTTAGCGTCAGAGACGGGATTACTTATTTTTTCAGTTGCGTTTTGGTTAAGATTTTCACCCAGCAAAACCCCCCCAGAAAAGTTTGTAGGGGGTTTTGCTGGTTCTGGATTGTAACCTAACGCTAACCTCTGGGTAATAGTTTTCTCGTCTGTCACACTAGAATTAGTTTTGCTGGTTTTGCTGGGGCTATTTGGAGACTTCAAAAATCTTTTGGTGTCGATTAACTCGAAATCAGCCATCCTCAGTCCCTCTTTTCGGGGTGGATCCTCAGCAGCTCGGTAGGTCTACCCCCCTTGTTCCCAGATGCACCTTTTTGCCGCCGTACCCAGCCGTACTTCTCCAGCTGTTCTATAGCTTTAAAAAGATCTTTCTTGGTGCCAAGGAGCTCGAGCTGTTTGTCGTAAATGCTTTTAAGGGTCGCGCCGTCCTTGATCTTTCCAGCTTCTATTTGGGCTGCCAGCATCCGCATAGCCTGCTGTCCCTGCTGAAGCTCTACCGCGTAGACTTTTTGGGCGTGTTGCTCGAGGTATGTAGCCCACTGGATCGCCAGCTCTGTATTCTCTAGCGATATAGCACCGCCCCCGTTTTTGCCGTCGAAGTACTCCACCAGGTGGAAAAGGAGCGCCAGCTTAGCCGTAAGTCCGGGGTACTTCCCAAGGTGCCCCTGATACCCTTCGGCCTGTTTGAGTTCGCTCCCTCTAATCCGCTGCATGAGGTTGCTACGCCAGCCGCTAAAGAGTTCCTGTGCGTCAGCAGCGAAGCCTATCGAGGGTAGCTCCCCCTCTAAATTGCCGAGTGCGATTCCCGGATAGTTCGCCGGGACGAATTCGGCGGCTTTTCTGTATACGCCCCGTGCTCGGTTGTAGGCTTCGTGGTCGCGGTCGCGCTCTACATCTACAAAGTCGGGTTGATCATCCGGCCAAACTAGTAGCTGAAAGCGCTGCAAAAAACCGTCAGCGCCCTCACCGCCGCCAATAGCCTCGTCTATGTAGTTTTCAAAACGTCCCGGCTGCGTTGTCCCTATGACGCTTAGACACATTGCGGGGACGTGTAAGGATCCCCGGCCTATCCGGTCTACGTCAAAAGAGTTCTTGCCACCCCACGCCTCTAGGTAGAAAGCTCTATCCCCTTCGCGGCCAGTTTTATCGAAGCTCTTAAGCAGCCCCATAAGCTCGTCACGCTGGACCAGCACCCCGTTAGGGTTATGCAGCAGCAGCTCGGCTAATTTCTCGGTGGTCGAGTCGTTGACGATAAAGCGCCGGGGATGGTTCTCCGCTTCTAGTCTAGCGATGCGCTCGAGCACCTGGGCTAGCTGATCCGGTGTGGTCTTTTTGCCGGCTTCCCTGCTGCCCTTCTTGAGTTCCGCCAATTCCATCCGCGCCAGCTCGAGTTGCGCCTCACGGTTAGCCGCGCCGTCGATAAACTCTTTCATGGCCTCGTTTGCGAGCGCGCGAATATGCGAGGTCGCCTCGTTTTGTGAGGGAGTTTTAAGGCTGCTGGGGGGACTTACGGTCACACCCCAAAGGTTAAGCGGCTCAGTCCATGAGGTGTCTTTTGCTTTAGGTCTTACTGCTACCTTCCGGCCAGACAAGGAACCAAGGACCACAAGCGCCGGGATCGCCACCAGCTCGAGCCGGGCGGACATGCGCTCGCTAGCGTCTACAAGCCAGGGGCGCAGGGCTTCGGGGATGAGTACCGGGGTCATGTTGGGCGCTGGGGGACGGCCGGGGGGCAGTTCTTGCAGCTCGCCCCACTCCAGCCCATCGTCGTTCTGTGGCGCAGTGCCGAAGCCGTTAAAGTTCACGTTTTCGTCTGAGGTGTATGCCATGCCAAACTCTTGAGCCGCCTCTTTTACTGCGGCCTTTACGTCCCCCCCATGTTCAAGTTCTACCCAAGTTCCGAAGGCGTCGTGCGCGTGGTCCCCGTACAGAGGACTGCTCGAGCCGTGACTGTATACACGCTCTTTGCCGTCGTCGCCCTTGAGAATGACAAGCCCGGCGGCGCCGGTTGTGCTGCTGGGGTCCAAATAGCGATTGCCGCCCTTGTGAATGCAGCCTGCGCTGATGAGGACATCGTGCAGGGTGTAGCGCTTATTAAACTCCCCTATCACGTTGTTACCCTCAGAACGCCTAGCAGAACCAGCAAAACTGTTTCGAGCGTCAGACACAGCATTACTTTTGTGTTCGGGGTCCAGATCGTCACCCAGCAAAACCCCCCCGGGAGACAGATCGAGCTCTTTATATCCAGGTGCAGCCTCCAGCATCATGGATTTGAGCGCCGCCCAGTTTTGATAGAGGGCCAAAAGATTGTCGGGTACAACAGGTATGTCCTCCCGGCTTTCTGGTTTGTCAATCCATTCGTAGAGTGCGCCAGACGGATGAACAGAGCCCGGTGCGACGTCCTGAGTATTGCCGGCTCTTAGCTCAAAGATCGTCTCAAGTTTTTGCTGTTTCTTTGGTAGTTCGCACGTTTCGCGGGTAGGCCAAGCAAGGGCGAGGCGCTTCCCCTCTATGCCCTCCGGCAAACGATAGATAGGCTTAACCCCTCTAGGGCTTTTGATCTTGGGGCCGGGGGCGTCTAGCAGTTCTTGGAGATTAATACCAACACGTTCGAGCGCTTGTGCTGTCCCCTCGCTTTCGTCAACATCTAAAACTATGGTCCCGCTCGGCCTATGGTGAATTCCTGCATTCTCATTACTGTTGCCCCACCGAGCCTGAGCTTTGTTAAGAGTTGTCACGGAGGTATCGGGCCAGCCCTTATTGGGGGGGATTTTGCTCCCCACTGGTAGTGGAACTAGGGCAAAGCCGAGGTGCAAAAGGTAATCAAGCTCGAGCTGGGGGGCAGTAGCTGCCGCCGTCACGCCTCCACCCCGCCCCTACGCTCCAGCCCGTCGAGTGCGCCCAGGGCCCACAGGTTGCGCTCTACCGTTTCTGCAAAGCGTTTACGCCTGCTACGTCCGAAGCGTTCTAGCCGCTGGCCACAGGGCTTGCAAAGGTAGTAGCCAACGCGCCGGGTTAGGCCTGCGTCGAGGTAATACGCGAACATGTAAGTCTGCTTCAGTTCTTCCATACAGCCCGGGCAGTGGCTGGCAAGTAGGCGTGTGCCTGAGTGGTCTATAAATGGTACACTAGCCGAAGCACCGCCCGTGCTTGTTTTGCCCCCGCCTGCTTTTTTTGCAGGCATTATTTTTGCTCCGCTGACAAAAACCGCTCGAGTTCAGCTCGAGGGATCAGTACCCGCCGCCCTGCTCGAACGGTTCGGATCGTGCCGCTTTTGGTGAGTTTGTGGAGGGTTTGGTCGCTGATCCTTAAGTGAATCGCGGCTTCTTTCTTGCTGTAGACGTCACTCAACTGGTTTTGCATCCAGGGCTTTCTGGCCGGTTCGCTCGGCCTCCCCGTCTCACCGTCTCTCTAGTTCTTTTTCCCACACGCCCTATTCATTGCGCCTCAGCCCTTTATTTTTCATGCGCCTACCGCTATGATTTAGGTACGGCCTTGCCGTGAGAAGGTAAAGCAAAAACCAGAGAGCCCGTTAGTCCGGGTTCGAATCTCGAAAGCAGCGAATGTTTAGGCGTCAGAAACTTAAGACACTCGCTGCTTCCCTTTTGCTTACATCTAACCTCCGCTCTCCATCATGCACACCAGTAATGAGGGTGAACACGCCGGGGTAGCTGTAAAAAGCTTAACGCACAACCATATAGTTTGCAAGTCGTTTCTCCCTTCCCCATCGGGTTTTTGCAAACATTTTGCGAAATGTTATCAAAGTTCTTTATTTCTCTCATCTATATATTCTTGGACCACCTTTTTTAGCAGGTCACCCGCGGTAACTGCCCTCTTTGCTGCACTTGCGGCCGCTGATAAAAGTATTCGATTGATCTCCAACCTTTTCTCTAATGAGATAGGCTCGACCATAAGAGCTTTTACTGCTGTAGCAAAAGCATCCCTCTCTTCTTTGGCTTCTAGCATCTCAGTAAAAAAAACCACAGCCCGGGCTAATAGGTCCCCCGTCTGTGCCCTATTCTTCGCATTAACCCATAGCACTCTCTGCCCTAGCTCAGTTACTAGAAGTTCGCGCCCATAACGTCTCACAAGCCCTTGGTTGATAAGCGTTTTTAAACGTGTAGACATGGCTGACGATTCGCCTCTAGTTGGGGATCGGCCTAAAAACTTCTTTGGACTCCAGATGACAGGTACGAGCTCACCGTCTCTGTGATTTCTAATAAGCACGTCTGCAAGCAAGGTAAACTGCTTGTCAGTAATCTTTTGCCAATCCGGTGGCAGACCTTTTGGCCGCTTGTGTCCCATCACTCACGCTCGAGCAGATCGCACATGCTCACCCGCTGTCCCGTCAGTTTGTCGAGAGCTGCTGCTACTTTATCGAGAGTCCGCAAGCTCACGCGCTCAGCTCTTCCTCTAGCCATTGGATAGACCGTGTTCACCGACAGCTTAGCCTCGAGCGCTAACTGGTGCGGTGTGAGGTCGTGCTCATCGAGGTAACTTTTCAGCTTCCATTTCATACTGCTAGTTTAGCACATATCTTTTACAAGATACTTGCATGTTATGCAGGTATCTGCTAAACTATAGGCAGCTAAGGGCAGAGCCGTCAAAACTTAACCCTTAGCTGGAAACGGAGTTCCACAATGAGCATAGCAGCCCCGAAACAGACGAAACTCCTAGGCGCTACCGTGCGCAACCTCGGCCTCGTGGTGGCCGTCTCGAGCACGCTTCACTTCGGGTACGCCATCGTAGAAGGTGCCGACCGGGTAAACCACCGGGTAGCCTTCGCGGACCTGAAGCGGTCGGAGGTCGAGTTCCCCCCCGAGCCTCAGCCCTTCACTACTCGGGTCGAGCGGGTTGACTACGGCACCTGGGATGAGGTTCACAGCCTCGTCCCGGCTCAGCCGGTTGTCCTGGCGGTGGCAGCGTAATGGCTACCACACAGCGTTACGTGGGCGCTTTTACGGCCTTCGGGATCATCACACAGGTAAGCGACCGCATCTATAACGCTCAGGCTGTTGTGCGGGCTAAGGACGGCAGCACGGCTGTTTACCGGTTGCCGCTTCTGATCGCGCTGGGTGTGAAAGGCAAGGTGACGACATGAATCGTCCTCAGTTGATTACAGAGCACCTTAGTAACCGCTTTGAAAACCGCGACGCTCGAGGCGAAAGTTGCGAGGGCTGTTACAGCACCTACACCCGCGAGAGTCCCATCTCAGGGCTTTACCGCTGCCCTAGGTGCGAGGCTTACATGGCAGCCTTTGATGTCATGCTCCAGTCCTACGGCGTGATGCTCGAAGAGTGGCGGCATAAGTTCGGCCTTAGCCGTGAGGGTGCGCTACAGCATGCCCGCGAGTTCGACGGGCTCTTCGACTATATTCAAAATCTTTTGATGGACGGGTACGGCATGCGGGATCTTGAGGAGTTGCTAGACCGTGAGGAGGAGAGCGCCGCAGGGACTGAAGCAGCCGACTAACAGCTCGAGCTTAGGTAGCCCCCGGTTGATCGCCGGGGGTTTTGTCAATTTTGTCAAGTCGTTTTCTGGAGAAACTCGAGAACTTTCTCTCATGGCTTAAAAGCGCAAGCTAGGATGTGTACTCCTGGAAGGAGAACTCTGATGAGCACATCCGACTCTGATAATCAACAAAGTATGACTACACCAAAGGGGCGCAACCTTACCGCCAAGACCCTGATTGGTGACTACATCCAGAACTCTCAAGGAGAAAAACTAGGGATGGTCGAGGACTTGATGCTCGACCTCGAGAGCGGCAAAGTGGCTTACGTAGTGGTGAGTTACGGCACGCTGTTTAATTTGAAAGATAAGTTATTTGCCGTTCCTTGGAAGGCATTTCGCTTGGATACCCAGAAGCATCGTTTCGTGCTTGATGTCCATGAAACGGTCTTAAAGAATGCCGAGGGCTTCGACCAAGCCAACTGGCCGAACACGGTTGACCGCGACTGGGAGCATCAGCTGCACCAGCAATACGGTGTAACACCCTACTGGGAGGACCATCACTAAGGAGCGAGCTTGTTCGAAGGTTCAAGTCGAACGGCCAGCCCTTCCCATACAGTCAGCGGTACGACAGCCTTAAGGGCTCCAACGGCTTGTCTTGTTTACCCTGCTCGAGCGGATGCCCTACCAGCTCGGCTATAAGGTCGTTTTGCCGCTCTACCTGCTCCCGCAGAAGTCGCACCTCTTGCTCGAGCCTGTCCACACTACTCAGTTTCTCTAACACCCGGCTTAGCGCCTCCTCTGTTGGCTTGGCGCTAAGGTTAGCGGCTGCTCAACCCTTGCGATAAAGCAACCGCTCGAGCCTTTGCGCTGTCCTGACGAGCACACCAGGGCGGTCTGCTGGAGTGCTGTCCTCTGGAGCTGTAGCAGCTTCTTGGCGCTCCAGCATCTCAACTTCGAGGGCTCGGTCGATCCGCTCATCGTTGACGCCTGGTGGTAGCACCTTCTGGGCCTCGAGCGCGGCAACCCTGGCGCGCAGCTCCAGCACCTCGGCGTCACCTTGCCGCAGCTCCAGCACCTCGGCGCGCAACTCTCGCAACTCTGCCACTAGCGGCTTTGT
>MWVW01000229.1_pt1 | contig 13291 bp, 14 predicted proteins | sample 1047191 | NCBI WGS metagenome assembly MWVW01 (sample SAMN06349985, study PRJNA376086) | soil metagenome | isolation source: MtG22-5 sample Antarctic (ecotone) | place: Antarctica
AGGTTATCGTTGTGGTAAACAAAGATCCCGAAGCCCCCTTCTTTAAAGCCGCCGATTATGGAATTGTTGGCGATGCTTTTGAGGTGATGCCAAAGATTATTGAAGCCGTTAAGAAATTGAAAGGGGTTTAGTTTTATTTTTTGGGGCTGTGAGCATTTGTCCATTTCTCAACTTTAGTTCCCGCTATTCATTACAAATCCGGCTCACAAGCTTTGCACAAATCTTCACCGTGTTTTCCATTTCTATCGGGGCCACTTGAGCAGAAATGGTTTCTTCAACAATATTACCATTAATTTAAGTAAGGTGTGTTTCGCTTTTTTGATATAGTGGCTTGAGATATAATAGGTTTGGAAAATTGTTTAGTATAAAACTTTCGTAAATTTATGAGTTAGGGCTATTTTATTTCGACACCTCTAATTGAAAAATCAGCAAGACCAATTTTGCCAAAGAACATTAATAACAAGAAAAGCATTTGGTTACTGACACCAGTTTTCGGGACACTAATTTTTATATTTTTATACATCGTAGCGACACTTTTTTATCCAGGCGGTTCGCAGGTTGACAAAAACTCAAGTGGTTTTAGTTGGATACAAAACTATTGGTGCAATTTGCTAATGGGCAATGCTATTAATGGACAACACAATCCTGCAAGACCAATTTCTTTAACTGCAATGTCTGTTCTTTGTTTGACACTTGCAATATTTTGGTACATCTTTCCACGACAAATTGGACTTCAAAAAATTGGCAGACTTAGCATTCAAATTTCAGGTGCAATTTCAATGACAATAGGAATGTTCCTTTTTACAAACTTTCACGACATGGTAATAAATATTGCAGGTTTTTTTGGGCTCATCGCAACTATTGGGACATTTGTGGGACTTTATAAAATGAATTGGAGAAAACTATTTTGGTTAGGCATTTTAAATTTGATACTTGTAGCCTTGAACAACATTTTATATTACGGGAACGGACTTATGATTTATTTGCCAGTTATACAGAAAATTACTTTTCTATTTTTCTTGCTTTGGATTTGCTTAATAGATATAAATTTATACCGCAGACAAACACAAAATATTTAGGTGTTGTGTTCCAGCCGAGTCTCCCATCGGGGACTCGGCGCAATAACGGACTACAAACATTTGGTATCTTCCAAATGGTTTAATTATCTCAAAGAGAAGGGACATTACATCGCAGGATATGTAATCATGCCTAATCATATTCATGCATTACTGGCATTTTCCAAAACTGATAAAAACATAAATAAGATTATTGGAAATGGAAAGCGATTTCTTGCTTATGAAATAATAAAGCAACTGAAACTTAAAAATAATAACGCCATATTAAATCAACTGGCAGAAGCCTCCTCCTTGGTTCGTGTCTCACGAACCATTTCAAAACTCATTTCGCAAATCTTTAAGAAAAGGAAATGAATTTCTATCCAATTCATAAAATGCGGCTGAAGAATACTTATATTCACATGGATCTTTTGCAAGTTGCCAATGTTCTGCAACCGGATTGTAATGTATGTAATCCAGTTTCTGAAACGCTATTTCCTTACTGAATAACAATATTGCCAAAGAATCTCTCTGCCAGAATTCATGTTTCTTATTATGTGCATCTACCTGATAATATATTAGCTCATTTTTGTTTTCCTTATATAGCATTTTCCTGAATTCATGAGCAGTGTATTTAAGAAAAGAACCCTGAGCTGTTTCTTTGCCATTAAGTTCTTTTGTCCTCCATATTAAATGAATATGATTAGGCATTATTACAAATCCAAATACATCAATTTTTCCTGTATTACTCAAATAAATTAATGAATCAATGATAATATCTTTGTACTTGTCTGGCTGAAGCAGCTTTTGCCATTGGTTAGTTGTTGCTGTCCAGAAAAAGATTTCACCAATCTCTATATATGATTTCCTCTTATTATCAAGTAAGCTGTTCATTATGTAAATGTACTATTGAAGTTTATTGAAATGGTTCGTGAGACACGAACCAGGGGGAGAAAATTATTTGCACAGTTCCGGTAAATTTTATTCCATTGGTGAACAAGGAATATTTCCCGTTATACATATTCAGGAGGTGATGGATATTGATTTAACTGAATCTAAATTATGATTGACGCCGAGTCCCCGTTGGGAGACTCGGCTAGGACTAAATAAAGTTTTCCTGTACAAGAGTGCGACGCCAATGAAGCTAAATATTTATTCTACTGCCGGCTACCAAAAAATAACCTAACTAATATTCGAGGTTCAAATTAATTTTAGATTAGCCCATTCTTTTAGTATCTATTTAGTTCCCTCCTTACAATTAACTTTTTTATATTTGCCATTAAGTCAGCAACAAGGATATGAAGAAAATAGAACTGGAAATAGTTGCCTTATCTCACAGTATTACACAAACACATTCGTATGCTGTAGTGCTTGGCGAAGTGAATGGTTTACGCCGCCTGCCCATCGTTATCGGTGGCTTTGAAGCACAGGCAATTGCTGTGGCACTGGAACGTATGCAGCCCAGCCGCCCCCTCACCCACGACCTGATGAAGAACTTTATGATGGCTTTTAATGTTGACCTTCATGAAGTGATTATCAACGATTTACAGGAAGGTATCTTCTATTCTAAATTAGTTTGCTCAACTGATAATGATACCGTTGAGATTGACTCCAGGACTTCTGATGCGGTTGCCTTGGCAGTACGTTTTGGATGCCCCATTTATACCTTCGATAATATTCTTGACAGCGCCGGAATTTTAATGGAAGATGATGAAAAAAAGAAAAAGACAACGGGTGGTTCTATCTCACAAACGGATTCAGGAACGAAAGATGATCTTAAAAAATTATCATTAACTGAACTGGAAACTTTACTGAATGACGTTCTGGAACATGAAGACTACATCAAGGCGATTGCCATAAGGGATGAAATAAAAATAAGGAAGAAAGAATAGGCTATCTCACGCAAAGGTGCTAAGAAAAAATATGAAAGCCGCAAAGAAAAACTTTGCGGCTTTGCTTTACTTTGCATCTTTGAGTGAAATATTTAATCTAAAACTATTCATGTTAGCTTTTCCCAACTGCAAAATAAATCTTGGATTACATATTATCAGTAAAAGAGGAGATGGCTACCACAATTTAGAAACAGTATTCCTTCCCATTCCATTTACAGATGTTTTAGAAATTCTTCCTTCAGATAAAACAGAATTTACTTGTACGGGATTACCTGTAGATGCAAATGATAACCTTTGCATTAAAGCTTACAATTTATTAAAGCAGGATTTTCCTGAACTGCCTGCAATAAAAATGCATTTGCATAAAGCAATTCCTCTTGGTGCAGGATTAGGTGGTGGTTCTTCTGATGCAGCATTTACACTACAACTCCTGAATGAAAAATGTAATCTGGATTTAAAAACGGAACAGTTACTGGATTATGCTTTGCAGTTAGGAAGTGATGTACCTTTCTTCCTTATAAATAAACCATGTTTTGCAACAGGCAGAGGGGAAATATTAGAGGCTATAAATATTGACCTGGCAAATTATAAGTTACTAATTATTCACCCGGGAATTCATATAGATACAAAATGGGCGTTTTCAAAAATTACTCCCAAGCAATCAACCGGTTCTATAAAAGAAATTATTACTCAACCTATAGATACATGGAAACAACAATTGCAAAATGATTTTGAAGTTCCTGTGTTTGCATCGTATCCTGAAATAAGAAAACTAAAAAATGAATTGTATCAGATGGGAGCTATTTATGCAAGTATGAGTGGCAGCGGCAGCAGTGTGTTTGGCATATTTTTAAAAGATGCTCATTTTACCTACAACGAGGATAAACACTTTCAAAAGTTGGTCAACTTTAATTAGTCTTTTTTCAATCAAAGATTTCTTTTATCTTGTGATAACAATTTAACACTTGTTATTTCAATCTTACATACTCCATTTCCTCGATCAGAATCTTGATTTCCTCGATCACAAGGCATAACCATATCGTCCCATCATTTTCTTATTCCTTATTATTTATTTCTTATTCCTTATTTCGTTTCTTATGCAATCACCAATAATTAATTCCAACAAAACCCAACAATACATTGATCTTGAAAACCAGTTCGGTGCCCATAATTACCATTCCTTACCCGTGGTATTATCTAAAGGAAAAGGTGTTCACGTATGGGATGTGGATGGCAAACAGTATTATGATTTCCTCAGTGCCTACTCTGCCGTCAACCAGGGACATTGTCATCCAAAAATTATAGAAACCCTTATTGAGCAGGCACAAAAGCTAACATTAGCAAGTCGTGCTTTTCATACTGATGCTTTAGGTGAATATTCAGCGTTTATTACAAAATATTTTGCCTACGATAAAGTATTGCCAATGAACACAGGGGTTGAGGCAGTGGAAACTGCAATTAAGCTCTGTCGCAAATGGGCATATAAAGTAAAAGGGATTGAAAAAAATAAAGCAAAGATCATTGTATGCGAAAATAATTTTCATGGAAGAACTACAGGTGTTATCTCTTTCAGCACTGATCCTGCAGGCACAAAAGATTTTGGCCCTTTTAACCCGGGGTATGAAATAATTCCCTTTAATGACCTGAAGGCTTTACAAAATGCATTGAGCGATAAAAATGTTGCAGGCTTTTTAGTTGAGCCCATACAAGGAGAAATAGGAGTTGTTGTTCCCGATGATGGTTATATCGCTAAGGCAAAGCAATATTGCACAGAAGCAAATGTTTTGTTTATTGCTGATGAGATACAAACAGGGTTATGCAGAACAGGAAAGATGCTTTGCTGTGATCATGATAATATGAGACCTGATATTTTGATTCTGGGTAAAGCATTGAGTGGCGGCACTTTGCCGGTTAGCGCTGTACTTGCAGATGACGAAATAATGTTAACAATAAAACCCGGTGAGCATGGAAGCACTTATGGAGGAAACCCTTTAGCATGCAGAGTAGCTATAACAGCATTGCAAATATTAAAAGATGAAAAGCTGGCTGAAAATTCAGAAATGCTGGGAAAAATTTTTAGAGAAGAACTGGAAAAAATAAATTCTCCTTACATCTGTGATATAAGAGGTAAAGGTTTATTCAATGCGATTGAAATTAAACATAATAATAAAGAAGCTGCATTAAAGCTTTGCATTGAATTAAAAGAAAATGGCCTTCTGGCTAAGCCTACGCATGGAGATAAAATCCGTTTTGCTCCGCCTTTAATTATAAAAAAAGACCAATTAATGGAGTGTGTTGAAATAATCAGGGATAGTTTAAAAGTGCTGGACTGATTATTAAAAGTAATTTATCCGGGAATTGCTCCTGCTTTAGGAACAGTTGGTACCCTGTGTTTGGAATCTTTAATAATATTATCGATAGTCCATTCTACCCTGTTCTCAAAATCATGTAATCTTACAAGGCAATCTTTTTTATAACATATCCTGCATGAAAATTCCCTGCAATCATCTGAATGAACGAATAGTTCAACTGTTTCACCAAACTGATCTCTTACTAAGGCGGCAAGGGCTTCTATTTCCTCATGAGCTTCCCTTACATTTAAATACCAGGGAACTGTTAAGTGACAATCTATGTGTAATGTACCTCCATATTTAATCATACGCAGGTTATGGAGGTCTATCCAATTCTCTTTTCGGTTTTCATTTAATAATGCAACAAGTTTTTTCAATAATTCAATATCGGCTTCATCCATAATTCCTGCAATGGAACTACGTATGATTTTATAACCGGTAAAAATAATAATACAGGCAAACGCAATAGCAACCACACTATCCAGCCATATGAGTTTAGTTACATATAATAATATAAGGCCTGCAATTATTCCAAGTGTTGACCATGTATCGGTACGTAAATGTTTACCGCTGGCAATTAAAGCCAACGAATTATTTTTTCTTCCAATATTCAAACAAATAGTTCCTGTAATGAAATTAATTAACGCAGTTGCCGCCACTAAAATAATTCCATAATCAAGTTTTTCGATATTATGAGGATGAAGAAAAAGACTTACTGTTGCTTTATAAATTACTAAAATGCCTGCCACAATAATCAGGGTTCCCTCTACTGCAGCTGAAAGAAATTCAACCTTACCATGCCCATAAGGATGATCCTGATCTTTAGGTTTTGCCGAAATATATAAACTGTAAACTCCAAGTAATGCGGCTAAAACATTCACAATGCTTTCCATAGCATCGGTTAAAATAGCAACCGAATGTGTAATATACCACGCAGCCATTTTTATAAATAACAGAGCAATGGCAATCACTGCAATAATCTTTTGAAGACGAAGGTTTAATTGGGAGGCTTTCAAAAAAAATAATTAGTGGTAAAGATAGGTTCCATTCAGATATTGTATATCATTTGCTAAATGTCAATTAAGTAAATTTGCTGCATGCGTACAATGCTTAATATTTTAAGTAATTCCTTCCGCCTAACCATACAGGAACTTATGGTTAATAAATTAAGAACTGCATTATCACTTATTGGTATCTCATTCGGTATCTTTTGCATAATAGGCGTACTGGCTACAGTTAACAGCCTTGAAAAAAATATTCAAAACGAAATAAAAAGTCTCGGCACAAATACTATTTATATTGATAAATGGGACTATAACGGAGGGCCGGATTACCCTTACTGGAAATTTGTAAATCGTCCGTTACCGAAATATGAGGAATTGGAATTTATAAAACAACGAAGCCAACTGGCAAGCCATCTTTCATTTAACCTTAATAATATTGGTAATGTTGAATATAAAGATAATGTGCTGCAGGGGGTTACATTTTATGGTATTACAGAAGAACAAAATCTTATTCAACCTATAATTATTCAGTATGGCCGTTATATTTCTACTTCAGAATTTGCAGCAGGAAGCAATGTTGTTATTTTGGGATTTAATAATGCTGAAAAATTATTTATAAACCCCCGGTACGCCGTGGGAAAAGAAGTAGTTCTGAACGGTAAGAAGGCGAAAATAATAGGTGTAATTAAAAAAGAAGGTCAGAATTTAATTGGATGGAACTACGATCAATGTGTTATGACTCCATATCGGTTTATCAGGAACATTTTTGATGAAAAACGTTCCAATGCTTTTATAATAGCTATGGGTAAAGAAGGTGTAAGCTCAATTGCTTTAAAAGATGATCTTGAAGGAGTAATGAGATCAATAAGAAAATTAAGCCCTAAAGCCGAAGATAATTTTAGCCTTAACGATGTTAGCGGTTTTAGTGATAAAGTAAGTTCAGTATTTGTGAGTATTAATATAGGTGGTTGGGCAATTGGGGCATTAAGCCTTATTGTGGGAGCTTTTGGAATTGCAAATATTATGTTTGTCACCGTTAAAGAACGCACAGGAATGATTGGTTTAAAAAAGGCTATTGGTGCCAAACGGAAAAGCATTCTGCTGGAATTTTTACTGGAAGCCGCTATCATTTGTATCATTGGAGGATTAATAGGGTTATTGTTGGTTTATATTTTAACTGTTGTTTTAAGCAATGTGTTTGATTTTCCTGTTTTTATTTCCCCGGGTATATTAAGCCTTGCCATATTTATGTGCATCCTTATAGGAATATTAGCAGGAATTATTCCGGCCTCTATTGCTGCCCGCTTAGATCCGGTGGTGGCAATAAGAAGTAAATAATGCAGCGAATTATATTAACAACAGTCTATTTTAATAAGAGTAAGATTATGAAATATAAAAGATTACTTGTAATAATTCTTTCGCTGGTATTAATAAGCTTTTCCTGTAAAAAGGAAAGCGGGGAGGAAACATTTGGGACAATAAAAGATTTTACCGGCTTTGATGGTTGCCGCATGTTAATAGTTTTAGATAGTGGCGAAAGATTAGAGCCAGTTTCTCTTCCTGCAAACACTACATTAATGGCAAATCGGCGTGTTGCTATTAAATATAAAAATGCCAATAGAGTGTCTATCTGCATGGTTGGCCCTACAGTTGATATAACCAGCCTTCGTTACCTTTGACGAAATTGAAAGGTTATGTCGGTTTGCATTCTTGCAATAGAATCTTCGTGTGATGAAACTGCTGCTGCCATTTGCAAAGATGGAAGGATTTTAAGCAATGTTATTGTAAACCAAACAATTCATGAAAAATATGGAGGGGTAGTGCCGGAACTTGCATCCAGGGCTCATTTGCAAAATATTGTTCCAGCGGTTGAAGAAGCGCTCACCATTGCCAACCTGCCTGCCGGACAGGCAGGCTTTAAACTGTCATCTGTGGATGCATTTGCTTTTACACAATCTCCCGGCCTAATCGGCGCACTACTGGTGGGCGCTCAATTTGCAAAATCTTTATCGCTTGTATTTAATAAGCCTTTAATTGCGGTGCATCACATGCAGGCACATGTATTGTCAAATTTAATTCCTGAAAATAAACCGGATTTTCCTTTTTTATGCCTTACGGTGAGCGGAGGTCATACACAAATTGTTTTATGCGAAGATTACTTAAAGATGAAAGTTATAGGGCAAACATTGGATGATGCTGCCGGGGAAGCCTTTGATAAAAGTGCAAAATTATTAGGGCTCCCCTACCCGGGCGGGCCATTGATTGATAAATATGCACAGCACGGTGATCCGGATAAATTTAAATTTTCTGAGCCACAAATTGACGGACTTAATTTTAGTTTCAGCGGTTTAAAAACTGCTATTCTTTATTTTATACAGCAGAACAAAAAAGAAAATGAGAATTTCATAAACGGGAATCTAAGTGATATTTGTGCTTCTGTGCAACAGAGAATTGTATCTATTTTATTAAAGAAATTAAAGAAAGCATCTGACCAAACAGGAATAAAAAATATTTGCATTGCGGGCGGCGTAAGTGCTAATAGTGCTCTCAGGAGAGCATTTGAAGAACTGGGGGAACAGTTGAAATGGAAAATTTTTATTCCGCCATATGAATATTGCACTGACAATGCAGCCATGATAGCGATTACAGCATATTATAAATATTTAGCCAAAGATTTTTCTGATCTAAGTGTTAATCCTGCTGCAAGGGCAGAATGGTAGCAACGGTTTAGATGATAACTCGGATTGGACAGGCATCAGAAAAAGAGCGTTAAGAAAATTTATGTGTCGGACGTTAAGAAATGAAATAGGAATTACTGAAGTTGATAATTATATAAAGTTTGTAAGTTGCACTTATACCCAAACTTATTCATAAGCAAATTTTTAGCGATTTTTCTGTAGCCTTGATTTTTTGGTTCTTTTTTATCAAGAAAAAAGAACAAAACAGAATTATGACAGTTGAAAATACAGAAGACAAGTTACAGGAAGAAGCTGACGAATTATTTGAGCGCCTTACCATTGTTGTTGATAAAGGGCAGGAACCGCTGCGCATTGATAAATTCTTAATGAATCGCATTGAAGGGGCATCCCGAAATAAAATTCAGCAGGCAATAGAAGCTGAAAGAGTTTTAATAAATGAAAAGTCCATAAAATCAAACCATAAAATAAAACCGGGCGAAAGAATTGTTTTGTACGAAAGCCGTATCCCTGAAACAACAGACATCATTCCTGAGAATATTCCTATCAATATAATTTATGAAGATGATGATGTAATGGTAATTAATAAGCCAGCAGGAATAGTTGTTCACCCGGGCAGCGGCAATCGGAACGCTACTTTAATAAATGGAATAGCATACTATTTACAACAACAAAACCCTGGCATTGATGAAACAAACCTTTCTCGTTTTGGTTTGGTACATCGCATTGATAAGAATACTTCCGGCTTGCTGGTGATAGCCAAAAATGCAAAGGCCATGACAGATCTTGCGAAACAATTTTTTGATCATACAGTACACAGAAGATATATAGCGCTGGTATGGGGAGACTTTGAGGACAATGAAGGAACCATTAAAGCGCATGTAGGCAGGCATCAAAGGTTCAGAAAATTATTCACTGCATACCCTGAAGGTGAACATGGGAAGGAAGCAATAACTCACTATAAAGTATTGGAGAAATTTAATTATGTAACCCTGATTGAGTGCAGGCTCGAAACAGGACGGACTCATCAGATACGGGTGCACATGCAGCTTATTGGCCATCCCATTTTTAATGATGATTTTTATGGCGGCGACAGAATTGTAAAAGGAACTGTATTTACCAAATACAAACAATTTGTAGATAACTGCTTTGTCATTTGCCCCCGCCATGCATTGCATGCACAGCAATTGGGCTTTATACATCCCACCACAAAAAAGCAAATGAATTTTGAAAGTGAATTACCCGGTGATATGAAAGCAGTGATTGAGAAATGGAAAAAGTATAGTGAGAACAGGGACTTATAATGCTTTTTAAATATGATGCAGATAAAATTATATATAGGTATTCATAATAATAAGGAAAGATTATTTGCCCGGTTTAGCTATAATGCTGATCTAAATAAAATTATACGCTCAGTTAAAGGTGCTAAATGGAGCCAAAGTAAAAAACAATGGCATTTTGATGTAAATAAAGAAACGGTAGCCTTAATAAAACAAAGGATAAAAAATGTTGCTGAAATTGATACTACAGTTTTAAAACAACAATTATCAAAAAGAAAGCAGGTTGTATCAATAAAAACCAATTCTTCTATAAACAGCATACAGCCGGTATCGCAGTTAAACAAACAAACCCTAACCGCTTTCCATATAAATGATAAAAACCTGCGGCAGCTGGGTGTAATGATAAAAACCTTGCAATTAAAAGCATATAGCCAAAACACAATCGCTTTATACCGCAGTGAGGTACTGTACTTAATGAGACTTTTAGGAGAAAGAAGTATAGAGATATTAACACAAAATCAAATAAAATCATATTTATTATGGCTGTTGCAGGCAAAGAACTACAGCGAAGCTAAAGTACATACAGCTATTAATGCTTTAAAATTTTACTTTGAGCAGGTGCTTTAAAAACCCAAAATGTTTTTTGAAATACCCAGGCCGAAAAAGCCTTTTAAGCTTCCCACAGTTCATTCACAAAATGAAGTAAAAAGAATAATTAAAGCTGTTACCAATATAAAGCACATTACTATGCTTATGACGGGTTATGCTGGAGGATTGAGAATAAGTGAAATTGTAAATTTAAAAATAAAGGATATTGATTCAGAACGAATGGTAATAAACATCAGGAATGCCAAGGGAAAAAAAGACAGGCAGGTTTCATTATCACCTTTGCTGTTAAAGCAGTTAAGAATTTATTATAAAGACTACCACCCTAAGGAATATTTGTTTGAAGGTATGGATGGGGGCATGTATTCTGTCCGCAGTTTGCAACAGGTTTTTAAAGCGGCTAAAAAAAGCTCCGGCAATCAAAAATCCGGTGGCATACATAGCCTGCGCCATAGCTTTGCCACACATTTACTGGAGCAGGGTACCGATATAAAAATTATCCAGGAATTATTGGGCCATAACTCGTTAAAAACTACAGAAAAATATACTCATGTAAGTAAAAAGCTAATAAGCAAGATTGAAAGCCCACTGGATAAGCTGGAATGGTAGTAGCGCTTTTTGTGTTGGAAAGTAGCGTTTTTCTTGTAGGATAAAATAATCCCAACATAAAAAGCGCTAAAAAAAGAATTGATTATCAATTAATTTTAATAAAATAGTAGCGTATATTTATGTGTTGTAAGCAACCTTTATGCAGCAGTACTCAATTTTTAAATGTCAAATAGAGAAACCAATGCTGAAAATAATATTACTGCCAGTCACTGTCATTTGCTTTATCACGGCAAGTGGACAGTCAAAGAAGTCTTTTGAACTTTCTTTAGTGGGTAGGTACGACCAACATGCCGACTATGTGACCAATTTTGCAGGCATTGTATACAACGACACCATGAAACTATTTGGTTTAAGCAGTGGCGTGAATATTCAGTTCAGGAAACCCCTTTCCCCTACTTATTCCGTTTATCTTGGAGTGGGGTATTACCGCCTTGGGGTTAACAAAATCAGAAGCACAATGCCCTTTGGAATGCCTGGAGTTAGTACAGGACGTTCTATCCATAATGAAGATGATGACAGCACAAAGCTCGGTTATTCTACTTCTAAGTACCATTACAACAATGTTGCTTTTACTTTTGGCATGAGCAAACTGGTCTTACTAAAAAAAGAGCTCAAACTGGATATAGGTGCTGAAGGCGTTGGTTATTACAACTTTTCGCAAGGCTATAAACTCATGAATGAATATCACTATTTAACCACCCATGCAAAGCCGCTGGAATTCGGCATTAATGCCACTATTGGTCTTCTTAAAGAGTATGATAAATTTTACATCCGACCTGCCTTGCTTATTCCTATTTATCAGAACTTAAAAGGTGACAGGGGTTTTTCTGAAGATAGAAATATGAATATTTCAAAATGGTTTAACGGGATAGGACTAACGCTACGGATTGGGAAATACATTTAACTCAAACACAACCAAGGCTGCTTACAACATGGGGCTTGCTTCTATGGCGGGCGACGAATAAAACTTCGGCTTTGCACAAGCATCGTCAGCAGTTCCAACAGACGGAACGCTGATGAACAGATAAATAAACAGCAACATCAGTAACTTTATTCAGCAGCGGTTCAGGGCTGGACGTTCAATGAATGCCGCCACAGCAGCAAGCCCTTTTCCGTTAGCTGCAACCCTGTTCGGACATTCTCCACAGATGAAAAAATCTTGTTGTGTGTAGCTGCATTAAAATAATAAAAGTATAAAGCAATAAGCGCATGAAAATGAAAAAAACTATTCCTGCTCTTCCGGTTCAGGACATAAAACAATCAATGGAATTTTATACTACAAAGTTGGGCTTTACAGTTCGTCACCATGATGAATGCTTTGCTATAGTAGTTCGAGATGATGTTGAAATACATTTATGGAAGTCAGGAGATGAAACATGGAAAAACAAAGGAGCTTCTTTAGCCGCAGAACCAATTTGCAGTGGAGCAGAAAGTTTCTTAGCCGGCACTGCCAGTTGCAGAGTAGAAGTTCAAGGGGTGGATGAATTGTTTGAAGAATATAAAAAGCAAGGGGTTATTTATAATCATGACACAGTTGTTGAAGCACAACCGTGGGGTGACAGGGAATTTCCTGCCTTAGACCATCACCGCAATCTTCTTACGTTTTACGAAGTAATTTAATCCCTTTACAATAGGAATGTCTTTTACTATTGACAGAGAAGGGTGTGCAGCTAACATGAACTGTGTAAAAAACCAAATAATATTTGATCTTTTTTACGGTCTTGCTGAGCAATAATTTGGCTGATACAAAGTATTATTTTTTACCACTGCAAATACCTGTTTCAGCAGTTTGTTGCAT
>MWVW01000230.1_pt1 | contig 13277 bp, 10 predicted proteins | sample 1047191 | NCBI WGS metagenome assembly MWVW01 (sample SAMN06349985, study PRJNA376086) | soil metagenome | isolation source: MtG22-5 sample Antarctic (ecotone) | place: Antarctica
TAAATAATTTATTATGGCACTTACATCTACGACACTACAACATCCCGTGGAAAATGCTTCTACTCCGGGTACAAATGGAAATGAAGCCGCTGCACCGCTATTGGCTGCTTTGATAATAAGCCTTTATAATGCGTATAGTCAGGTATTTCCACCCTGTTGCTGTTGATAAAACCGCCAAGATCCAAATGGTAATAAAAGTTTCCAAACAATTTCATCCTGATATCATCGGTGATATTAAAAAGCCATTTGCTATAATCAACATCACTGCCAAAAACATCTTCAAAAGCTTTGGTATAAGTAAATGTGAAAGCCGGAGCCCATGAAGGAACCGGCACCATTTGATGTGGGTATTGAATATACCGCATGCCCGGATGCCACTTCAGCCCTATACTGCCAGTAAATGCCTGATGAGGGGTGATGTTTTTATTAAATTGTGGCAATGGATAATTTGCTGTAAATGCTTTGTCCTCTTTTTTATTGAATGAGAAATCAGTCGTATTCTCAAGTGGCAGGCGATCCTGGTATTGGGCAGACCCCATTAAAGATAAGCCGGCACCAATTCCTTTAGAAAAACTTAGCGTACCAAATCCTGCTTCATAAAACTTGAAATTATTTTTTTTGAAAAGCAATGCAGAAACTGAGCTTCCCAATATGCCGACAGGGGCAGCATTATTGAATTGAAATACATCCCTGCCTCCGGCAATGGAAAAGTAGTCAGCATATTTTTTTCCGAAAATATAGGTAGCTGTCAGGTTTGCATTTGTACGCTGATTACTAAAACCATAGCGTATCTCGGGTGTTATTGCAATGCTTTTTCTGCTCATCTTATTGCTGTCAAGCCTTTTATTCAGGGTAGCAGCAAAATTGATGACAAAGCCTTCTACCGTATTATAACCAAGGATTTGTGCAAGCGGTGCTATAGAAAAGGATGTGGATGATTGTTGACGACCTATAGTAATGCCGGTGACTATGATTTTTGATATGGTAACCCGGTTTCTTTGCTTATCTATAGAATCCATATATGCCGGTGATTTGCCGGCTTGTTCAAGATTATGTTTTTTTAAATAATCATTTATTTCTTCCTCCTGCAAAACAATCGGACGTGTCTCATCCCAGTATTCCGTGGTTTGCTTATTGGCACTGTCAGTATAACGAATGATTGTTCTGTCAAAATAACCCCTGGCAAAGTCAGGCTTTAACCTATAATTTGAATAAATATTTACAAAGCTGCCATATGCATCAAAACCAAGCATTTTAATTGCGGGGTATAATACCTGGCTCTTCACTACCCATTCACCTGATGGCAGGGGCATATACAATTGTTCGATCTGCAAAGTGTCCAGCAACTCCATTCCGGATGATTGCGTCAACATTAAGTTCAAAGAATGTATTCTCCATTCATCTTCCACGATATTTATATAGCCTGAAAATAAAGGCGTGAACTTTCTTCCGGGTATTACACTTATCCTGCTTATCTCCTTGCCATCTTCGAAAAAAGCTCCCTCATATTTAAAGCGGTAATAATTCAATGCGTTGTTTGCAATTGGTGAAATAAACCCACGGGGGTTAAGATTTTTACCTATCTGTATATTATTCTCATAAAATGAAATGATTTGGGGAGCACTCAGTCCATAAGCATCGCTTTCACCACTTACTTTTGAAGCAATCACTTCAATTTTTGATTTATTTGGAGTGTCTACAGAGTAATTAGAGACAGTCTCAGAGAGATAAATTATTTTACGCCTGCTGGTATCTCCATCTTCAAAGTCCACTTTTTGACCTAAAAATTTTTTAGGGTGATCGCGAAGTCTTAACTGGCCTTTTGTATATACCTGAGAGCGGAATGATTGCAATTCATTTTTCAGCTCCGGCCGTTTTGCAATTGCTTTCCTTATGATTTCATATGCAGGATCCTCCCCTTGTTTTACAGTAACCTCACTCAAGGTTAATGTTTGGGGAGATAGTTGAAAATTTACAACAGTATTTTCGTTGATTGATATTGCTTTTTCCTGGCGCTGATAACCTATATGCTGGCATATAATTGTATAGTTGCCCGCAGGAATTGAAAATGCATAGCGACCTTCGCTATTAGCCGATATGCTTAAGTTTCGTTCCTTAACATGGATAGTAGAAAAAGGCAAAGGTGCACCTGTACTATCCTGTACAATACCTGTAATTTTCTGAGCCAATAAGTTCGTGGAAAATAACAAAAACAGAAAAAAAACGGATTTGTTCATAGATTTAACTTCTTATTCCTGGTCTTAATGAATTGCCACTCAAGGCTGCAAACCCTCCAACTATTGCACCGACAATTGCCGTGATGAAGATAAGCATAATTGATACACTTCCTAAGCCAAACAACATAGCAATTTTTTGAGAAAGAATACAATCATTTTTGGCATCGATCCAAAAAGCAAGTATCATCCACAAAAAAAATACACCCAGAAAACCTGAAAGAAAACTTCTACCCGCAGATTGTGGCACAAGACATCCTACTAAGAAAGCAATGATAGCGATGCTCCACCAGGGCAGATATAATCCGGTAATAAAACACAGCAAGGCAGTTAATAAAAGCGCTAACAGGAAACGCATTTGTATTGTTTAAGTATTAGAAAATGATATAGTCCATTTAACTTTGGAATCTTGCTGATCTTCTTTCTTCATCATCCATAGCGTATAATATTTTCCTGCTACCCAATTATCAATGAAATTATCATAAAAAACACTGCCGGGGTTGCCGCTTTGCCCACCCGGATATATTCCATAAGCTTCTGTTGCTGTTGTTAGGTGTACGATCATACGCCAACTGGGTCCATGTGTAACTTTAATAGCATTAATGGTATTGCCCCAGCCTCCGACATTTAAACCGGTACGTGCAAATGGTAATACAGATGTTCTTAACAAATGATAAATACCTGCGTTTTTATGTTTTGCCCATGTCAAACTATCAGGGCTGATTTCATTCAAGGCCAAAGATGCTGACTTAAATGCAGCAGAAACCTGTTGATGTATTGTCTCTGTATCGGATGTATTGATGTTATCAATGTACCTGAATGTTGAATCTCTTAGTAAAATCTCCAGTAAAGTTTGCTCATCGGGTCTTTCTTTCACCATCTTCAGCCTTTCAAATTCATCATTCCAGATATTTGTTTCCAGGCTATCCATCCATGCCTGGTAAATAGTGGTGGCCTGGGAACCGGGGGTTGCATAAAAATCCCATTCCTTTATTTCCTGCAGGTATCTTGCTTCATATTCATTCAGGTTCCGGGTATCTACATATTTTATAAATAGTGGTGTTGCCAGAGCAGCCACAGGACTGTAATAATCATTCTGCAACTTCATCATTTCCTGCGGTGTCACGGACTGCATTGTCTGCAAATGTTTATCTATGGTAATACCGCGGGCACTAATGTAATTACCGGGTATAAAATAGGGGTAAGTAGAATCAACCGGCCGCTGGTTGGCACTTTGTATATAGCCGGATGCAGGATTAATAATGTGAGGATTTTCCTGCTGCGGAATAAAGCCCTGCCATGCATAGCTGTTATCTTCTCCCGGCATCAGGTACAGCCCCTGCCCTTTCCATCGTGCAGGAAATTTTGCTTGTTGCCATACAGCGATGTCTCCCCCTTTTGTAGCTACCAGCATATTTTGTCCCGGACATACAAACGTTTTTATGGCTTCTGCATAATCGTCATAGTTTTTTGCCCTGTTGAGTTTTAACCACATCAGCCCTTCATTAGATGGCTCATGAGCTAACCAGCGCACGGCTAAAGCAGTATTATTAGTAGAATCAATTGTAAAATCCTGGTCATACATAACCGGGCCGAATACTGTATAAGCTACCGTGTCATTGATCACACCTCCTCCCTTTATTTTTATTTGTTCCACTCTCAAACTGGTTGCCTGCCAGGCGCTGTCAAACCAATATTCTTTTTTAGAATTGTCTTTGAACCTTATCTGGTAATAATCTTTTACATCACGCTGGGCATTGGTAAAACCAAATGCAAGCGAATCATTAAAACCAATAATGACACTTGGTGAGCCGGGGAATGTAGCACCATATACATTCATTGTAGGTGTAGAGATCTGCATCTCATACCATATGGATGGAAGAGATAATGTGAGGTGGGGATCATTGCATAATATTGGAGCCCCACTAGCTGTTCTTGTCCCATTCACAGCCCAATTGTTACTGCCATTATTTCTATCCGGTTTATTTATTTCACGTACTCTTAGAAAGGTATCTTTTTTGAAATACAGTGAATCAGCGCCGGCAGGTTTTAGGGGTATAATTCCAGTTGGGGCAAAAGTAGTACCAACAGGAATTATTGGTTTACTTGAATCAGAAATCTCAGGGAAGATTATATCGAGGTCTTCTATGCTGAAAACTGATTTAGCATTTGTAAATTCAAGATCACGGTCAAAACCTGCCAGGTCTTTACTCATCATTTTCAAAAACAAAGCGATTTTCATATTGCTCCATGCTTCAGGTTTGTAGCCGAGCAGTTTATATTCCAACGGCAGTGTGCTTTCTGTCAGTGAGTTGATATAGGCATTTACCCCTTGTGTATATGCATCATTCGTTTCTTTTGTCAATGGTTCTTTTTCCATTTCATGAACAGCAGCTTCGGCAGCATATACCATACCTAACCTGCGCTGCTCACGGTCAAAGCGAATGAAACGAGGATCATTGCCTAAAATTTCACTGATGCGTCCTGCCGCAGCCATCGTTTGAAATTCCATTTGCCACAAACGGAATTTTGCATGTAAATAGCCCTGCACAAAATAGGCGTCTGCATCATGATTGGCAAAAACGTGTGGCACCAGCCGATCATCGAGATATACATTGACTTTTCCTTTTAAACCTGGAAAGACAAATTGCTCATTGAAATCATTGTCAATGGCATCACCATTTTGCCAGAATCCATGTTGGGGGCTTAAGAATTTTCCCATAGCCGGCACGGCGCCCCACCTGTTATTCAAAACAAAAATCAATACCAGTGTAATCACTGTAGAAAAAATGAATGGAAGAATGCGCATAAGCACCTGGGAATTTGGAACGTTGCCTTATGATGAAGATAACAGAAAGATTGGGAAATAATAAAATGAAAGAAATTGACAACGACACCTTTATTCTTTTTTACCTCCCAGCATTGGTACAAAAGAAAAACGATCAAAGACTTCTGTTTTATAGTTTCCGTCTTGCATTTTGGTTATACGTTTCATGTCCTGCACATCACCAGTGCCCATAGGGATCACCATCATACCTCCGGTTTTCATCTGGTCAACCAGTTTTTGAGGAACATCTGGTGCTGCAGCTGTAATTAATACCCTGTCAAATGGTGCGTAAGTAGGCAGCCCTTCATAACCATCGCCATAAAAAAATTTAATATTTGGATATCTTTTTAAATAGCTAAAACTTTTATTTGATTCAAATAATTTTTTCTGACGTTCAATGGTATACACCTGTGCACCCAGCTCTGCTAAAATAGAAGCCTGGTAGGCACTGCCTGTGCCTATCTCGAGCACTTTCATAAAAGGTTTTATTTCCAGCAGCTGAGTTTGATAAGCTACAGTATAAGGTTGAGAAATGGTCTGCTTTTCTGCTATAGGAAAGGCTTTGTCTTCATAAGCAACTTCGTCAAAAGCAGAATCCAAAAAAAAATGCCGTGGTATTTTATTAATAGCTTCCAAAACTTTTCTATCGTGAATGCCTTTTTGCTCTATGGTCTCTACTAATTTTTTTCTAAGTCCTTTATGGCGATAGCTATCCTCTGAGGTCCTCATGGCGCAAAGATAGAACGTGGCAAGGGTTGATAAATACGGAAATGCTATTTTTATAGGATGCTGCAACAGCACATTTTATTGGCTTTGTCGTGGATTATTTTTTGTATGCTGCACAGCATTCTGGCTGACAATTCCTTAAAGTCAAAGGTGAAAAGCCGTTTCCCTTACTTATACAAATATTACCGTTTGTTGTATACATTATTCGCAATCATAAGCCTGGCTGCAGTTCTTATTTTGCAATTGAATATTTACTCTCCATTAGTTTTAAAACGCACAACAGTTTTGCTTATTGCAGGTATAGCCTTAGTGGTCTTTGGCGGCATCATAATGATCATTTGTATAAAAAAATATTTTATGAGCCTGAGTGGTTTGAGTACCCTGGTATCGGAAAAGCCGGAATACAATGAATTGATCATAACAGGCATTCACCGTTATGTACGACACCCGCTATACCTTGGTACATTTATTTTTATCTGGGGTGCTTTTTTTTTAGATCCTGAAGGGTCACTTCTTATTGCCGATGTGATTATCACTTTGTATACTTTATATGGCATCAGGCTAGAGGAGTCGAAACTGGAAAAAGAGTTTGGAGAAGCCTATCATATCTATAAAAAGGAAGTCCCCATGATTTTACCGTTTTTACATTCTACAAAATAGCTTAGACTAAGTAAATATTGCTATTGATAAAAGATTCACAAATGGCTTTTAATTCATTTCATCGCCAGAATCAGGCTTCTGGCCGAAAACCAGTTGACAGGTATCAATTTAAAATGTCTATTTGTATCACCAACCGCAATTAACTCGCAACCAACACTGACTGCTTCAAAATATTAAGTCCATCCGCCTAAAGACAAAAGTGCCTTAACCTGGGCACTTTATTGTTTTTATAATGCAAGGTCTTTAATAATGCTTTGAATTTTTTCTTCCAGTTGTTTCTCTGTTTGTTCATAGTCATCAGCAGATGACAAGGGAGCATGCACGCTGAAATAAAATTTTATTTTGGGTTCAGTGCCTGAAGGCCTTGCACTGATCTTGCTGCCATCAGCAGTAATGAACTGCAGCACATTGGACTGGGGCAAACTGATATGCTCCAACCCGCCGGTTAACAAGTCTCTTACAACCCTTTCCTGGTAATCATATAAGTATACCAAATCACTGCCACCGAGTGATTGTGGCGGATTGCTGCGGTAACCTTCCATCATCTCTGCAATTTCCTGTTGCCCGTTCATTCCCTTTTTGGTAATGGAAATGAGGTGTTCTTTGTAAAATCCATATTTCACATACAGATCGATAAGCTTTTGGTACAGTGTTCTTCCCTTATTTTTTTCATATGCAGCCATCTCACACAGAAGCGCTACGGCTGATACTGCATCTTTATCACGAAGCTGGGAGCCTATCATCAGTCCATAACTTTCTTCTCCGCCAATTACATAATTTTTTTCTCCTTCTTTTTCTTTTATCAACTCGGCTATCCATTTGAAACCGGTAAGTACATTATAGCATTTTACACCTGCCGCTTCTGCTATTACGTCAATCATGCCGGTGGTAACAATTGTTTTCACCACCATATCATTGGGCTGAGCAATGCCTTTCTCCCTGCGGCTTTCTATCATGTAATTGAATGCAAGAACAGCGGTCTGGTTGCCGTTCATCAATATCCATTTGCCTTTATTATCCTTCACGCCTATGCCTACCCGGTCAGCATCCGGGTCTGTACCCAGTAAAATATCAGCATCCAGCTCGTTTGCTTTTTTCAACCCGATGCTCATGGCTTCGCTCTCTTCAGGGTTGGGATAAACAACTGTAGGGAAAGCGCCATCAGGTGTAGCCTGTTCTTCTACGATCGTTACATTCTCAAATCCGAATTCTTTCAATACCCTGGGCACAAGTTTTATCCCTGCTCCATGGATGGGTGTAAATACAATTTTAAGATTTTTTTGCTGTGCAATAACTTCAGGATACACACTCAGGCTCTTTACCATTTTTATATATGCCTCGTCTATTTCTTTGCCGATAGGAATGATGTTTTCTTCTCCCCCACTCCATTTCACTTCATCTATGTTGTTGATTTTTTCTACTTCTGCAATCACAGCTTTATCATGGGGAGGCACTAACTGACCGCCATCGTCCCAGTATGCCTTGTAGCCATTATATTCCTTGGGATTGTGTGAAGCAGTGCAAACCACACCGCCCTTGCATTTTAAATAACGTATGGCAAAAGACAGTTCAGGAGTAGGCCGCAGCTCTTCAAAAAGAAATACAGTAATGTCGTTGGCTGCAAATACATGGGCAACAGTTTCTGCAAAAAAACGGCTGTTGTGGCGGCTGTCATGTGCAATGGCTACCCGCAGATCTTCATCCTTAAAACTTTGTTTCAAATAATTGGCATAACCCTGCGTAGCCATGCCTACTGTATATTTATTCATACGGTTGGTGCCAATGCCCATGATGCCCCGAAGTCCGCCTGTACCAAACTCCAGGTTCTTATAAAAAGCATCCGCCAGCTCATCTTCCTTTTTTTGTAAATCACGAATACCCTGTTTCACTTCTTCATCAAAAGGACCATTAAGCCAGCTTTGCACTTTTTGTTCAATGATTGCATCCATAATGCCGTATTTAACGTTTGTATTAATTGAAGATATTTAAAAACCAGTGCGAATTTAAAGCTCTATGTACATTTGAAGCGTGAAGAGATGGATAATCTATATTTCACTTTTATTTCCGCACCTTTTATACGCACAGGATAGCAGCAAGGAAAATACCGTCGATGCTATTGCCATTTTACTCCAGGGCCGGCATATTCAAAATAAAATTCCTGACTCTGTAAACAAACACAGACTCTACCTGATCACCGGCATACATGCAACTAGTTACGCAGCCACTTTATTTCTGTTGGGACAGGCCTGGTACAAGGATTATCCAAAAACCTCATTTCATAGTTTTAATGATAGTAAAGAATGGCTACAGTTAGATAAAGTAGGTCATGGATGGACGGCTTATAATATTGCTAAATATTCCAAAGGTCTGTGGCAATGGACGGGGTTAAGTGCGAAAAAATCGGCCTGGCTTGGAGGAATGAGTAGCATGGGATATCAAACCATATTGGAATTTTTGGATGCCTATTCTGCAGAATGGGGCTGGAGCTGGATCGATATGAGCTCAAATATTGCGGGCACAGGCCTGTATGTATCGCAGGAACTTATCTGGAAAGAACAAAGAATTCAATTCAAGTTTTCTTCTCACCGCATACAATATGATGAAAGTTTAAAAAACCGTGCAGATGAATTGTATGGATCAAGCCTTCCCAAAAGATTGCTTAAGGATTATAATGCGCAAACTTATTGGCTGAGCTTTAATATAAAATCATTTAATAAACAAAGCAGTGTTCCGCCCTGGTTGAATCTTGCATTAGGCTATGGCGCAGAAGGCTTGTTTGGGGGGTTTGAAAATATTGGCTTTGATAAAAATGGTACCATGAATTTTTATCGCCCCGATATTAAGCGGGTTCGTCAATGGTACCTGGCGCCTGATATAGATTTCACTAAGATCAAAACAAATAAGATAGTGGTAAAATCAATTTTCTCTTTTTTGAATATGCTTAAATTCCCGGCGCCTGCACTGGAGGTAAAAGGCGGTAAACTGAAAGGGCGGTTGCTTGTGTTTTAAAAATCATAAGAAAAGTTATGAATATTGATCTGCAGAAATGATTAATCATCAGAAATGTTTAATGCAACCACGCACCCTTAATCTTCTCCCCTTCCACTTCCACTGTAATATGTTCCTGTAATGTTGTGGCTATCGATAACCCTACATAGTCAGGTTGCACTGCAAATAATTTATGACTGCGTTCTACCAGCACAAGAGTTTGTATTTTCCTTGGTAAATATGAGAGGAATGGTTTAAGTGAATACAATAAAGTTTTACCCGTATTGGAAACATCATCAACAACTATGATTACTTTATCAGTAAAGTCCTCATTTGCATCAACTGCAACATTCAGTGGTTCTTTTTTATTCAGGCTGATAGAAATTTTTCTGATCGAGGAAGAAACAAGTTGTTTTAATTCCATTATCACCAGGTCGGCAACGATATGTCCGTTGCCACCAACGCCTGCAATGATAATTTCATCTTCATCCCAATTATTTTCTGCTATTTGTAAAGCCATCCGGCGTATCATCCGCTTTGCCTTTTCTTCGGTGAGTATAGAATTCTTTCCAATATCAGTCGCCATAATTATTTTAACCCCTTAATTTTAGCAAATCTAACTTCTGTACATGCATCTGGCTCAACAAATTTTATTTATTCTTCTTATAGCGGTTGCTACCTTGTTGTTTGCAAAGCAGGTTCGTTTTATCAGGAGGAACATCAATCTGGGACGTGATGAAGATCTTAAAGATAATCCGGCACTACGCTGGCGCAATACACTGCTTATTGCGCTGGGACAAAAACGCATGTTTGATAAACCCCTGGTAGCCTTATTACACTTCGCGGTGTATGCAGGCTTTGTCATCATCAATATTGAAATACTTGAGATCATACTGGATGGCATTTTTGGTACACACCGTTTGTTTGCACCCTACCTTGGCGGCTTTTATTCATTTGTAATTAATTTTTTTGAAATACTTGCCTTCCTTGTGCTTGCTTCCTGTGTTATTTTCCTGCTCCGCAGAAATATGGTGAAGGTGCGCAGGCTCAACATGAAAGAACTGAATGGATGGCCGAGGAGCGATGCCAATTATATACTCATTTTCGAGATCGTGCTCATGTCGCTGTTCCTGCTGATGAATGCCTCCGACAAGGCTTTGCAGATAAAGGGTTTTGGTCATTACGGGGAAGTGCAAACAACTAATTTTTGGGTATCGGGTTTTATCACGCCGATGTTTGCCGGTATGAATGCCAGTTCATTAGTAATCATTGAACGCATAGCCTGGTGGCTGCACATTACAGGTATTTTTGTGTTTTTAAATTACCTGCCTTATTCCAAGCACCTGCATATTATCCTTGCTTTTCCCAACACTTATTTTGCCCGGCTGATGCCGCAGGGCAAGATGAGCAATATGCCCGAGATACAAAATGAAGTTTTATATGCTATGCAGCCTGAAACGGTTCCGGAAGATGCAGCACCGGAACATAAAAAGTTTGGTGCAAAAGATGTGTTTGACCTAAGCTGGAAAAATTTATTGGATGCCTATACTTGTACAGAATGCGGACGCTGTACGGAAGCCTGCCCGGCAAATCAGACCGGCAAACTGCTTTCTCCACGCAAGATCATGATGGATACGAGAGACCGTATGGAGGCTGTTGGAAAAAACATAGAGCGCAACGGCAGTTTCACAGATGACGGTAAGTCTTTGCTGCACGATTATATCTCTGTGGAAGAATTGCGGGCCTGCACAGCCTGCCAGGCCTGTGTGCAGGTATGCCCGGTACTTATTGATCCCCTGCATATCATTAACCAGATGAAGCGTTACCTGGTGATGGAAGAAAGCAATGCGCCTGCTGAGTGGAATGGCATGTTCTCCAATGTGGAAAATAATTTTGCTCCATGGAAGTTTTCTCCAGATGAAAGGGCGAAGTGGGCGGAGGAGATGAAGTGAGAGTGAAACATTGAGCACCAGATGGAGCATATGCTTTAAATAATCTAATACATCAATGATCTTTTCGGTCACTTCTGTATTAAAACGATTGAAAGGCATTTTATATAAGTAAGAATCAATTGATAATTATTCCCAGCCCCTTCTATGATTTGTGGAAGAAAAAAAAATAGAATGGTAAGGCGGATTGTTTTAACGACAATAGGTTCATTGAATACCGCTACTGCGCAAAGCCCTGTTCGTTGTGCGTCATTCCCCCTATTCGGCAACCGAATTAAAATCTTCCGCTAACGGTTGTATATTCAGTCCACCAAAGCAAACCGATTTAGCATTGGTGTTCACAACCCGAGCGTCATTCTGGTTGAGATGTAAAAAGCCTTTAGTATGCAATCACCAAAGGCTTGTGTTGAAATCAGTGGTGGTTCCCTTAGAGGAAACCCCGTTCAGAATATTTACAATTCAAAAATACATCTCCTTTGGTTTTATTCATCATTAAAAATCTTTCGTATGAAGAAAAAAACTTCGATGGATATTATCCATCCCCATGCTGCTGGTATTGATGTAGGCAGTCGTTCACATTTTGTTGCCATTGGGCAAGCCAAAGAAGACGTAAAAGAATTTGGCGTGTACAATGAAGATTTAATCGAACTCACCCAGTGGTTGTTGGACAATGATGTCAACTGTGTTGCCATGGAAAGCACAGGCACTTACTGGCAAAATCTTTTCAGCACTTTACAGGAAGCTGGGATTGTTGTTACCCTCTGCAATGGAAAATTCACCAAAAATATTAAAGGTAAAAAGACCGATGTGATAGACTGTCAGTGGATACAAAAATTGCATACACTCGGTTTACTCAGTGGTAGTTTTTTGCCTGATAGTATTACCGAACAATTGAGAACGTATTGCAGGCATAGATTAAATTTAATTGCTGTTGCTGCTGACTGCACCCGTAAAATGCAAAAGTATTTACGGCTGTTAAATGTCAGGCTCGATATTGTGGTAAGAGATGTTACCGGCATCACGGGCATGGCTATTATAGAAGCCATTTGCAATGGGGAAACCAGCCCTGAAAAATTAGCGTCATTAAGAAATGGCAATTGCAGAAAGAGTGAAGAAGAAATAGCCAAAGCCCTGCAAAGCAACAAAAGGCCTGATTTACTTTTTGCATTAAAACAAGAGTTACATCTCTACAAACAATACCAACTGCAAATAGCAGATTGTGACATGGAGGTTCAAAAAGCCATACAGCAATCCATCAATACCGATGAAAGCAGGCAGCAATTAAAAACAACCAATAAGCCACATAAAAGACTGAACAAAAACGCACCTAAAAACTTCGACCTAAATCAATTGTCGTATCAATACTTTAATGGCATAGACCTGATGGCCATTGAAGGTGTAAGCCACAGCACAGTTATTGCGCTGATGAGTGAGATAGGATATGACGGCATCAAAAAATTCGATACAGCCAAACAGTTTGCCTCCTGGTTAAGGCTCTCACCAAATACTAAAAAAACGGGAGGCAAAATCATCAGCAGCCATTTACCCAAAGGAAGCAATCGGTTAAAAATTGCGCTGCGCAATGCAGCCAATGCCATTGGTAATTTAAAGGATACCCATCTGTCAGACTTCTTCAGGCGCATCAGTTTTAGAAGAGGAAGAGCGTCGGCAATATCTGCTACAGCACGAAAGCTTGCAGTAATAATAAGGAATATGATACTGAAAAAAGTTCCCTACAAACCACCTACTGACTACCTGTTCCTTGACCAAAAAAGAAAGCTAAAACTCGTAGCCCGTATCAAAAAATCAATCACTAAATTTGATTTGAAACCTAGCGATATTGGATTTGCAGATGTTTCATTATCAACAACTTCATGATTCGTTAGTCAGAAT